>JADMIO011204606.1_pt1 | contig 84668 bp, 75 predicted proteins | sample 8958161 | NCBI WGS metagenome assembly JADMIO01 (sample SAMN16585339, study PRJNA669376) | soil metagenome | isolation source: Crop rotation soil | place: USA: Cullars Rotation, Alabama | collected 2011 | reverse complement strand
CGCGACAACTTGTCCACGTGGAATTCTAAGCTTAGGATCCCAATGTGCTGGAAAGACCGGTCTTGCGTCAAAGAATATTAATACGGGAGTAGATTATGTCGCTAATGGAGGCCAGCAATCGATAAAAGATCACGCAAGGGAAAGTTCGATCGGTCTTGGTTATCGCGTACCCATGGTGATCGCATCACCCTGGAGCCGGGGAGGTTGGGTCAATTCCGAAGTATTTGATCACACTTCGTCCATTCAGTTCCTTGAAAAATTTCTCAGTCAGAAGTTTGGAAAGAAAATAGAAGAACCGAATATCAGTTCATGGAGAAGAACAGTGTGTGGTGATCTCACGTCAGCATTTCGCATGTATGATGATGAACGATTAAATAAACCGGAGTTTCTTGATCGCGACGAGTTTATCGAAAGTATTCATAAGGCTCAATTCAAAAACCCGCCATCTAATTATAAGCGGTTGACAAAAAAGCAAATCGGCCAGGTCAATAAACAACCTCACTCCACTCCTCTCCTGGCTGCGCAGGAACAAGGCATTCGCTCATCTTGTGCTCTTCCTTATGAGCTCTATGCGGATGGGTTATTGAGTGACGATAAAGATTCGTTTGAAATATCGTTGAAAGCAGGCAGTGATCTTTTTGGTGAGACTTCTTCGGGTTCTCCGTTCACTATTTATGCTCGCGGAAAATACAAAAATGAGGAAATAAAAACCCGCGACTATGCAGTTGTTGCGGGTGATGAATTAAAAGATAACTGGACCGTCAGTGATTTTGAAAATGGTCAATATCATTTGAAGGTGTATGGGCCAAACGGTTTCTTTCGTGAATTCAGAGGTGGTAAGAATGACGCGGCTATTGAAGCAAAGGCAACATATGCGCAAAGCAATAATAAGCCTACGGGCAGTGTGATTTTGCAAATTGTCAATAAGGCCAGTCAATCGCAGACTGTTGTTGTTACGGATAATTCTTATAAAACCGGTACGAAAGAACAAAGTATTGATGCGGGAGCTTCAAAAGAAATTATTATCGATACAGGCAAAGCATTTGGTTGGTATGACCTCAGCATAAAATTAAAGGCTAGTCCAAATTTTGAAAGGAGATATGCCGGACATGTAGAAACCGGCCTGGCCAGCAAGACCGATCCGCTGATGGGAAGAGTGATATAATTTCAAATGCAGCACTGCTTCTCGCTTTTCACCACATAGGCACAATAGAAACATAGGAACACATAGGATGCAACCATTTGCTGATATAGCGGTAGCCATGGCAAGGTTAGAGCCCTATGTGTATATATGTGCCTATGATCCTATGTGGTGAATAATAGTGAGGGAAATAATTTTTACTTATTAAAATCGTTTTTTAGTTTTATAAAGCAATTCTGTTTTATGAGACAAGCCTTCCTCCTCCTGACCTGCATTCTTGTTCTTCAATTTGTTGGTGCCTCAACCCATTGCCAGTCGCTATATGAAATAAAGTTGTTGCGGGTGATGAATTAAAAGATAACTGGACCGTCAGTGATTTTGAAAATGGTCAATATCATTTGAAGGTGTATGGGCCAAACGGTTTCTTTCGTGAATTCAGAGGTGGTAAGAATGACGCGGCTATTGAAGCAAAGGCAACATATGCGCAAAGCAATAATAAGCCTACGGGCAGTGTGATTTTGCAAATTGTCAATAAGGCCAGTCAATCGCAGACTGTTGTTGTTACGGATAATTCTTATAAAACCGGTACGAAAGAACAAAGTATTGATGCGGGAGCTTCAAAAGAAATTATTATCGATACAGGCAAAGCATTTGGTTGGTATGACCTCAGCATAAAATTAAAGGCTAGTCCAAATTTTGAAAGGAGATATGCCGGACATGTAGAAACCGGCCTGGCCAGCAAGACCGATCCGCTGATGGGAAGAGTGATATAATTTCAAATGCAGCACTGCTTCTCGCTTTTCACCACATAGGCACAATAGAAACATAGGAACACATAGGATGCAACCATTTGCTGATATAGCGGTAGCCATGGCAAGGTTAGAGCCCTATGTGTATATATGTGCCTATGATCCTATGTGGTGAATAATAGTGAGGGAAATAATTTTTACTTATTAAAATCGTTTTTTAGTTTTATAAAGCAATTCTGTTTTATGAGACAAGCCTTCCTCCTCCTGACCTGCATTCTTGTTCTTCAATTTGTTGGTACCTCAACCCATTGCCAGTCGCTATATGAAATAAAGTTTGCCGACAAACAAAAGAATACATACACAGGATTTCTTGTATTTTTTAATGAGACCAATGCCTATATGCGCATAGCTTACTATTATGACAATGTCTACAACGTGGTCAATGTGAGTTACACTTCGAGAAATGGTGTCAACAAGCAAGGCGATAAATATTCAATGCTCACTGGCTATAGTCCCATTTACATTACCGATAATAAAGCAAACCGCAGTTACAACCCCGATTATTTCATCTGGTTCTATAATAATACAACCCAAAAATGGGACACTCCCTATACGACCGACGACTCGTTACTAAATCCGAGTAATTATATCCGTGTCAGTTCGTACACACAATTAACCCCCAAAAACATAACTGATGAATACCTGCGTCAATTTTTTGGCAACTATGAACAGCAATATTTTTCATTAAAAAAGATGTGTGGTCTTACAACCGACAATACCATCACAACATATAACAATGGAAACAAGTCGTCCACTTTGCATCTCGTGCTTATTGCTAATACCTACGATCCCTCGATCGGGACAGGTTGTGCCAGTGATGAAGCCAATCTGAAGAATGAATTCCGGCAGGTGGCCGATGCACTGGGAATTTCTTTCAAACAATATGTCGTTGACGGCTCTTCCTTTTCAAAAGAGAGTGTAGTTTCTACTTTAAACTCATTGTACCCGGGCAATAATGACGTTGTTCTTTTTGTTTACAGGGGACATGGGTTTCGATGGAAAGACCAGACGAACGACTGGCCGCGGATGGATTTGCGCCCTTCGTCATACGCTGACATCACTGAGAACACATCAATGAACCTGTCCGAAGTATACAGCGCTCTTAAAAGTAAAGGTGCCCGGTTGAATCTTATACTTGCCGATTGCTGCAACAGCGAGATCAACGCTTCACCAGTGACAAACAGTAACTATCTCACTTTTCAATTTGACAATAACTCCGACGTAGCCAAACTAAGGAAGCTTTTCATGAACAGCAATGGTATTCTTTTGTCATCGGCCGCACAAAAAGGGGAAGTATCATGGACCACATCACAGGGTGGACTGTATATGATGAGCTTTTTACAGGCGTTAAGAGAGGGGATCAGCTATCTCAGCAATGATCCCTGCAGTTGGAATAATATCATCTCAAACACCATCAACCTTGCCCGCAACAAGTCCACTCCTACCTTTTGCTCAAATTGTTCACTACAGGATGGAATTAAATATGTAAGTATTGCCGGTGACTATTGAAAGGTTGCTATTCGCAGTTGATATTTGATATTAGATATTTGGATATTGATGACTAATATCTAATACCCGGTATCTTAATATCACCGAAGGTGTTTTTTCTTAAAGCTCGATGGATTTTCACCAATGAACTTTCTAAATGTTTTATTGAAGTAGGAAATATTTCCGAAGCCGCTTTCATAACAAGCTTCAGTAACGGTCTTATCCTGTAAAAGAAATTTTTTTGATTGATTAATGCGATATTGGTTTAAAAAATCAGTAAAGGTATAGTGAGTTGATCTTTTAAAATACCTGCAAAATGCCGCGGTGGTAAGATGGCATAATTCAGCTACTTCGTTTACATCAATATTCTTTTGATAGTTGACCTCGATGAATTGATAAACCTTATGCATTCGTTGTTGCTCTTTCAAGACCGAGGCACTGGCGATCGGCTGAGTCTTCAACAATTCTGTGTCATTACTTTCAGCTAGCAAATAAAAGATCTGCAGCAGCGACACAAGTTGATCAAAGTGATCCAGGGAAGGCAACTTCTTTAATTTTTCACCTGCCAACCGTTTTGTTTCCCCGTAAAATGCCAGGCCATGTCTTGCTTTTTCAAACAGATCTTTTATCGCAACCATCTCCGGAAGCGAAAAGAAATCCTTACCCAGGAAATCTTCCTTCATCTGGATCACTACCGTTTCGGCGGTCGTTTTTACTCCATAGTCAAAATTCAGGTGAGGAATGTTAGGACCTATCAGGGCAAGATCACTCTCTTTATACCTGGATATATGATCACCTATGTGCCGAATGCCATGATCAGCTTCGACATAGACGATTTCGAATTCCGGATGAAAATGCCAGTAGAATAATTCATTTAGATTGGGCGTGAGCAAGATCCGGAAAGAACTGTCTTTATCGGTCGCTATGGCTTCACGTTGCGCCTTCATTTGCTCTCGATTTGCACATTTTACTTCAAAATAAAGCAAATATGTCAATACAGAACAAAAACATGCATTTAGAGATGTAGGTTATAGGCTCCTGTCGATACTACATTTGATCTAATAAAAAACAAAAACAATGGCTCGCAGCGATGTTGAAGCTTATACGGAAACGGGCAAAAAAGAGTTACCGAAGAGGTTAGCTCAAGGGAATTACCCGGATAAAAAAACTAATATTGGGGCAAAGACCTGTAAGCATATTACTCCCGGTGGGTGGTGCAGTAAAAAACATCAACGCTGTCCTTTGTTAAATCGCTCATTCATCAACTTATAAAATTTGCTTTATGGAAAATAAAACAATGGCTACCACAATGGTCCCAACAATGATCCCGGACAATGCACACAAGGATATTCCCGGCAATCCATCTACCGCAAAGAGCAGTGCAGTTAAACTAAATGACAGGAGTAATGGAGAACCACTTCGCGTATTGAGTGACGATGATTGGAATTTTTGGATCAACAATGGCTACATCGTGATCAGGAATGCTATGCCGAAAGAACAGGCGTTGGCAACTGCAAATTTTTTATGGGAGTTCGAAGAAAAAGATCCGAACGATCCGGAAACCTGGTACACGCCACCACGCGCTGAAATGAAAATGAAAGAACTTACTAATACAGGCATGGTGGAAGTTTACAATAACCAACAATTGTGGAATAACCGGATGACTCAAAAAATCTATGACGCGTTCGTTGATATTTGGGGCACAGAAAAATTATGGGTCACAATCGACAGGGCAAACCTGAATTTTCCCATACGACCGGGTTTTGAATACAAGGGTTTTATTCATTGGGATTATGATCCTGAAACGAAGCCGGTAAATGTACAGGGTGTTTTGGCATTGGCTGATCAAACCGATGAAAACATGGGAGGCTTTCAGTGCGTGCCGGAATTGTTCCGTACATACGATACCTGGAAACTTACACAACCTGAAGATCGTGATCATTTCAAACCAGATATAACGGGGTTCGACCTGGTGAAAGTAAAAATGGAAGCCGGCGACCTGTTGATCTTTAATAGTCTTCAACCGCATGGTATTCGCCCAAATCTAAGTGGCAATAAGGTTCGCATGGCTCAATACATTTCTATGATGCCCGCAGAAGAAAGTAATGAACCACTACGGCAATGGCGGATCGCTTCATGGAAAGACCGTATCGCACCCGAAGGTTATGCCTTTCCCGGCGATCCCCGCAAATGGGAACAGACCAAATATTCGACAGCGGTGTTAAATGATCTTGGTAAAAAACTATTAGGATTGGAAAAATGGTGAGCATCCTGTTGTTTATTTCAACCCTAATATTGCAGAATGAAACATAAACTCCTTCATTCTGCTTTTATCCTTTTACTTCTTTGCTGTTGTTCTTTCCGGGAGAAAGTACCGGCAGGTAAAAAAACCTTGCCCTCTTCATCGCTTTCCCCTTTTGGAAGATATGCATGGAACGAAAAAAAGCATCTTGAACTTATCAGCTCAGCAATAAATTTTGGTTTTAGTTTTTCAGGAACAGAATGCAAAGTGTTTGCTTATCTCACTGATAGTACTGCACACAATTATCTCCAATATGAATTGGACGGTGTTTATCAAAAGCGAATAAAGATAGTTGGAAATGAAAAAAGTCCTTTTGTTATAACTGCAAGTACGAAAGGGATACATACAGTTTGGATCTATAAAGCCACCGAGGCACATACGGGCCCAATCTTTATTGAAAAGATCAGCGGAAAAGATCTGAAACCACTGAAAAGACCCGAAGCGCCATTGATCGAGTTTATCGGCAACAGTATCACCTGCGGAGCAGCAGCTGATCCTTCCGAAACACCATGCGGCGCCGGTGTCTATCATGATCAGCATAATGCTTACTATGCTTATGGCCCACGAGTGGCAAGAGCATTGTCCGTGAATTTTATTTTAAGCAGCGTAAGCGGCATAGGGATCTACCGCACCTGGAATATGGATGGGCCCTCCATGCCGCAAGAGTATGAAAAGACAGATTTCCAGGTGGACGGCAAACGTCTTTGGGATTTTAAGACATACAAGCCCGCTATTGTAAGTATTGCGCTCGGAACAAATGATCTTAGTAACGGAGATGGCAAACATGAACGGGCACCGTTTGACAGTTCGGTATTTGTAAATGACTACATAAAGTTTGTACAACTGGTAAAATCAAAATATCCGGATGCACAAATTGCTTTGTTAAGCAGTCCCATGATCAACGGTGAAAGAAGGATCCTCTTGCAAAATTGTTTGACTGCAATAAAGCAACGTATCGATGCTCTATATCCTGCTGACAAAAAACTTGCATTGTACTTTTTCAAACCGATGCAGGCAAGAGGCTGTAGTGGTCATCCCAATGTAGAAGATCATGCAATACTCGCGGAGGAACTTGTTCCTTTTTTTAAAGGCTTGTTATAGAGATAATGAGTAATGAGTAATGAGTGATGAGTAATGAGTGTCTTGTCCTGATATAGGTTGACAGAATATGTCACCAAAAATCAGGAATAAATATGACAAGAGAGCGCAGATCAGTTGTTCGGTATAGTCTTAGCTTCAAGCAGCGGGTGATTCGGGAGATGGAGGAACAAGGTTTGACAAAGGCGGAGATTAGCAGAAAATATGGAATAAAGGGAGTGGGAACGGTTCACAAATGGATATGTAAGTTTGGTAAAAACAATTTGCTAAATAAAAATATTCGAATAGAGACAATGGAGGAAAAAGACAGGCTTAAACAATTGCAGGAGGAGGTCAAAAGATTAAAGCTGGCGTTGGCGGATTCACTACTGGCACAACGCAGCCTGGAAGTGGTAATAGAGGAGGCAAATAAGGAATATAAAACGGATTTAAAAAAAAGTTTTGGCGAATCAGCATCGGCAGACTCAAAGAAGAGATCAAAGTAAAGAGGTTGTGTGATTTTTTTGAGGTAAGCCGCCAGGCCTATTACAAGGGGCTAAGACAAAGTGAGAAGCGGTTAATGGGAGAAGAGTTGATCATAGAATTGGTACAGCAGATCAGGCGGAATAATAAGAAGATGGGAGGTAAAAAGCTGTATAGTTTATTGCAAGCGAATGTACATAGTATTGATGCTTCAATGGGAAGAGATAAGTTCTTTGATTTACTACGGCAGTGGGGATTGTTGGTTCAGCGTCGGCGTAAATATGCAGTAACGACTCAATCGCAACATTGGTTTCGGGTATACAAAAACAAGCTGCAGAGTTTTACACCGGCAGGTCCGCACCAGGCGTGGGTATGTGATATAACGTATGTGCGAGTAAAAAAAGGATTTGTGTATTTGTTTTTGATAACTGATGCCTATAGTCGCAAGATCATAGGCTGGCAGTTGAGTAACCATTTAGGTCTTGAAGGCGCATTGGAATCATTAGGAATGGCTATAAAGCAATGTCCGGATCCTAAGGGATTGATACATCATTCGGACAGAGGGTTTCAATATTGCTCGCATGAATATGTAGCCAGATTAAAAGCAAAAGGTATTGAAATCAGTATGGCTGAAGCTGGCAACTGTTATGAGAATGCGATGGCTGAAAGGGTGAATGGCATATTAAAAGATGAGTATGGCTTAGATGAAACATTTGAGACTGAAGAACAAGCCAGGCAAGTTGTAAAAGAAAGTATCAAAGCTTACAATGAACAAAGGCCACATTGGTCACTGGGGTTACAAATACCTTCTAAAGTACATGAAGCAGCATAAAGAAACCGTAGTAAATAGTGTCAACTTTTGTTAGGACGTGACAGAGTGCTCCCTTTCGCAATTCACGTATTATTTGCCCACAAACAACAAGTTCATATCAATAACAAGACTGCTGGTATCATTGAGTGACATTGCCGATCGGTCAAAAGCCAGTTTGTTTTCAAATTGCTTGACGACCGTTTTCTCCGCAGCTGCTCTTTGCCCGGTTAATTCGAAGATCATTTGCCTGACCATTGGCTCAGGCACCCAATCCCTGTAAGTGGAAGGTGCTCCAAACTCATCCCTGTAAACCTTCGTGTGGAACTGGGGGGAAAATAAAAACTTATCAGCCCTGATAAAGTAGATCGTTGTCATTGAAGGTTTATAGTGGTTTTCAAAAAATCTCCTTAGTACCTCATACTCTTTTTTTAAAGGAATAATGTACTGGAAATTGAAAGCATAAAAGCCGGTCAATAACAGCCATGCTACACCGAGAGCCGCAAAAATTTTTCTGGCCCCTTCACTTTTGATTAGATAAAGCAAACTATCGACCACCAGTATAAAGACCGTAAGATTAAATACAAACAACGTTCTATAAGAAGGGAAATTCTCAACGGCGATCATGGAAGGCAGGTAAATAAGCACCAACATAAAAAAAATAAAAGCCACAAAAAGAATAAAATCCACGATGCTCTTCTGGCGATAACGTTTAAAACTAACAATGAGCCACAATAAAAAAACGGCCGGATAAAAGACCTGTGAAAAAATGCTGCCCGCATAAAAAAGAAGGTTCATGCTGAATCCTTGTGGGAAAGGGCCCGAAAAGAAAAAGGAGATTTTTTTGAGAATATTAAAATGTATCTGCGCTCTTGCGCTTGCTTCCAAATGGTAATCCCGTAAAACATATTTGAAAAACAAGTAGTAGATAATATAAGTAGCAAAATAAAAGCCTATAGCAATTACCAATATCCTGTCGGGTCTCACCTTTCCTGCCCGGATATATCTCAAAAGAAATGGAACAAGAAAGATCCCAAACGCAGGTTGATAAAAAAATAAGGAAACAACGCCAAAAACCAAAACCCCGGCGATGACCTTATTTGTCAATTGAATTTCTCCCTGCTGGTTGAATAAATTGATAAAGAGAATATGAGTGCTGAGAAGCCCGAAAATAGCTGCCAGGAAAACTTCCATGCAAGATGCCCAACCAATGTAAATGCAAACAGAAATACAGCAGATGATGTAAACGATCGACAATAACCAAAGTTCTCTGGCAAGACCCATTAGCTTGCCCCATTTTTTAAAAACAATTGTCCAGGTAAATGCGGCGATCAGCCACCCTAAAAAAGAGAACCATCTCAGGAACTTTATTTGTTCGATTGTCGAGATGGAAGAAAAAAGTTTTCGAAACAAAAGACCCGTGAGCCACCTGCCCTGGCTGTGAAACATGATAAAGTTTGAATCATCATTGTTGTGCCACAACTGGTGGATCTCATCCAGGTAAGCATAGTCGGTATAAAAGATGCGGAAATAAACAGCGACAAACAAAATGGGGATTAAGCAATATAAAATGATCTCCAATCGCAAGAAAGTTTTAGTGCTAAGGGAGGTCATCGCTAAAAATTAAGACAACAATTATTTACCGAAATGTTGCTTCATGGCTTTGGGGTAATCTGCCAGGGCTATCTCCGGTTCGTCAATATCAGGATGCCATAATTTTTCCCATTCAAAACTATAATAGCCTTTGTAGCCATCTTTGTATAAAATATCGATCGCTTCAAAAATTGGCACCTCACCTTTCCCCATCAATTTGTATTGCGGCCCCTTGTCCGAAAGTGCTGCATCTTTTATATGAGTGTGGTGAATATATTTTTTCAATGTAGCATATACCTGGGCAGGGGATTCTTTTGTTACCGTCCACATATTGCTAACGTCCCAGACGAGTCCAACCTTTGGATGATTTGCAGCCTCCATGATCTGTTTTAAAACGGCGCTTTCAACCACTTCGCCATGCGTTTCCATCAGCACCATCACATCAGTTCCTTTGGCATGATCACCTGCTTCAACTAATCCTTTTACTATAAGGTCAATGGTGGCGTCGCGATTCTCTTTTGGCAGTTTATTTGGAAACACTCGTATGTAAGAGCAATTCAATTGGTGCGCGAGGTCAATAAAGCGTTTAGCTTCGTCCATTTGCTTTCTTCTTTCCCCTTCATCGCTGTGATGCATTTCTGCCGATGAACCAAGATCAACAAATTTCAATCCTTTACTCTTCATCAACTTTAATGTGGCCGCGATATTTTCGGAGCTGTTAAATTCGGGGCATTTGGTGAGATCCATTTGTCTTTGGATGCCGCGTATCTCAAGGCCGGTATAACCATTCGTTACCGCGAAGTCTGTGATCTTTTCAAATGGCCAATCGGGACAACCGAGTGTTGAGAATGATAATTTAAGTTTTTCACTTTTAAAATCAAATGCGTTGCCTGCTACAGCTAATACAAATAATCCTGTTGACGTTTTTAGAAATTGTCTGCGGGTTTTGTAAGTCATAATTTAGTTTCTTTGGTTAAATAGGCTACCTGTTTATAACTTTCTTCGTGTCGGTCGTGATTCTTAGTGGACTTTATGACCATATTTTTGGCAGGGAAGAAGGTCACGAACTACACAAAGGATCACAAAGAACACTCGCTTGAAAATCAAGTTTGAGTCTCACATGCCTGGATTAAATTCATCATTCATTTAATTTTTACAAGTTGTCCGGCAGCTCTTAAAATTATTTCAATTTCTTCCCTTCCTGCCTTTGAAAATCTCCTTGGTGGCTCCGGTTCCATTGAATATTCATTTAACTGCAACTGCCACCAGCCTACATTTTTCCATTGACCCAATTTATATCCAACACTTTTATAGGTGGCAAAATATTCAAATCCCAGTTTCTCATGAAAACATACGCTTTTATCATTCGGTAAATTGATCACCGCGTACAAATTCCGGAATCCCTGTAATTTCAAAATGTTTATCAGCGCAACATACAATGCCCGTCCCACACTCTTCTGTTGATAATCATCATGCACATAAACTGAGCTTTCAACACTCCATTGATAGGCCACTCTTTCCCGATGCCTTGCACCATAAGCATATCCGGCGATCACCCCATCAATTTCACAAACCAGCCATGGCCAATTTTGGAGGTAAGAAGAGATCCTTTCCTTAAACGAATGGGTCGTTGGCACTTCTGTTTCGAATGTGTAAGAGGTGTTTTCAATATAAGGCGCATAAATTCTTAATATTGGTTCGGCATCGTCAGTTGTAGCTATGCGGATCAGTGACATGTATCGAAGGTAAATTATAAAATAATATCACTGATGGCACAACACCACGGAGATTTTCTGTGCTTCCCGGCGTACCGGCAGGCAGGTATGGCAATCCATTAAAGAAGATAGTGATGAAAAAGTAATTGGTAGACGGATTTAGCTTTTTCGTCGCAGCATTTATGAAACACATTGCAACGGACTGTTTAAGTGACTAACTTGCTCCTATGAGCTCCACGTGGTACCAAAAAAGATGGGTAGCGATCATGCTGCATGTATCAGTATGGGTGTTTCTTTTTTCCCTGCCGTTCTTATTGCGTCCCTACATGAACAATAATAAGGCTTCCTCGCACGAATCACAATCCTCTGTCGCATTGCTGCGATATATTACTAACAATCTTATTTATATAGGCTTTTTTTATCTGAATTCTGGCTGGCTCATTCCTAAATTCATATACCAGCGAAAATACAAGGAATATGCGGTTGCAATTGTCGTATGCTTTATGACCATATTGCTGCTTGCATGGGTTACTTTCTTTAAAGTATTTGCAAGCACTGATCAATTTAATTTACCCGGACATATTTTATTCAACTTCTTTTTGTTCCTCTTCTTTCTTGCCGCTAGTACGGCTTATTGCCTGATAAAAGACAGGATATACAATGAAAGAATTACTCATGAAAGAGAAACCGAAAATTTAAAAACCGAATTGTCTTTTTTGCGATCCCAGGTAAGTCCACATTTTATGTTTAACATCATGAATAATATGGTGGCCCTGGCAAGAAAGAAATCAGATCTGCTGGAACCTTCCCTGATCAAGTTATCGGCCCAATTACGTTATATGTTGTACGAAACGCAGGAACGGGTTCCACTGCAAAAAGAAGTTGAGTATTTACAAAGCTATATCGACCTGCAAAAGCAGCGTTTTGGTGATAATGTCAGTATACGGTCCTGCATGGAAAAAATTGACAAGGGATATGAAATAGAACCTATGTTGCTGATCCCATTTGTAGAAAACGCTTTTAAACACGGCGGAAGCTTCGTTACGAAAGCACCGGGCTCCGATATCGTTCTATATAACATTGCAGAGATAGAGATCGACCTGGCGGCTGAAAAAAATGAATTGAGATTTGTTGTGAAGAACCGATACAATGAGAACACCACCGAAACAAAAGATAAAACTTCGGGTATCGGTTTAACCAATGTAAAAAGACGCCTCGACTTATTATACAGACATCGCCACTCATTAAAGATTGAAAAGAAGGACGGGTGGTTTATTGCCTCACTCCAAATTACCTTAGACTGATGTTGCGTTGCCTTGCCATTGATGATGAGCCCCTCGCTCTGGAACTTTTGGAAGATAATATCAGCCAGGTTCCTTATCTGAAACTGGAAGGTAAGTGCAACAATGCTTTGGAAGCGCTGAAATTCTTGCAGGATCACACAGTTGACCTCATTTTTCTTGACATCCAGATGCCTGGCTTAACCGGCCTGCAGTTTATCCAAAGTCTTACGAACAGGCCAATGATCATCCTGGTAACGGCTTATGAAAAATTTGCACTGGAAGGCTTCAATCTGGATGTCGTCGATTACCTCGTGAAGCCCGTGCCGCTGGACAGATTTATCAAGGCTTGTAACAAGGCCTGGGAGCTTTTTACCCTACGGTCAAAAAAGGCTGAAAACTCTCCTTCGAACGAACCCGAATTTTTTTTCGTAAACGTAGAGTATAGTTTGCATAAGGTAGAATTCGCAGATATCTCGTGGATCGAAGGACTTAAAGATTATATCAGGATATATCTTAGAAGTAATTCTAAACCAGTTATTACCAGGATGAGTATGAAGTCAATTGAAGAAGAGCTGCCCTCGTCAAAATTTATTCGTGTCCATAAATCTTTTATCGTGTCCGTCTCGGCAATAACGTCTGTTCGGAAGAACAGTATATTCATCGGCGCCGAAGAAATTCCCGTCGGAGATAACTACAAAGAAGCGGTAAATGCGCTCATTAAATAAAGCCGCATAGCGCCCAGTCTCTACTCTTCTGCAAAAGACCGGTTCTTCGTCGCTACATTTCAGGTGCTTGTCTCATTTGCCCCCATTCTTAGTTTTCCAGAATCTATTTTTGCTCCCGATTTTACTAGTTTTTATTCTAACAATCGTTTATGAAAAAGTTGTTCTTGTCTGCGATCCTGATGTCCTCTGTCTCTTTTCTTTTTGCACAAATGCCCGGCATGGGCGGAAAAGCAATGCCCAATCTCGGGCGTGTTTATGGCAAGCTGGTAGATAGTACCGGGAAGTCCATTAGTGATGCATCGGTGATGCTTCTTCAAAACAAATATGATTCTGCACTGAAAAAAAATAAAGAAGTTCTATTGAAAGGTATGATCACACAGTCGAATGGTGATTTCAACTTTGAAGAGCTTCCCATCTTTCGCCCGTTGAAATTGAAGATCTCGGCCATGGGTCATAAAGCCATTGAACAAACAGTCACCATTCAACCGAAGATGGACCCTAACGGCTTTAAGCCAAACAGCAACCAAATGCCCGATTTTTCCGCCATGGCTTCGGCGTTTGAAAAGGACCTGGGTAAGATAACGATGAAAAATGATCTCAAAGAATTAGGAAATGTGACTGTTACATCAAGCAATACCAAATTGAGAATGGACATCGATAAAAAAGTTTTCAATGTTGATCAGAATATTGTCACTACTGGTGGAACCGCTCTTGACGTGATGAAAAACGTTCCTTCTGTAAACGTGGATATTGACGGAAATGTAACGCTGCGCAATGCGACACCTCAAATATATATTGATGGGCGACCCACCACTCTCACACTTGACCAGATCCCCGCCGACGCAATCGAAAGTGTTGAAGTGATCACAAACCCTTCTGCGAAATATGATGCATCCGGTGGCAATGCAGGGATATTAAATATCATTCTAAAGAAAAATAAAAAGAGCGGGTACAATGGAAATGTAATGGCGGGTGTTGACAAACGTGGTGGTTTAAATGGTGGAGGTAGTTTCAATCTGCGTCAGAATAAAATAAATCTCTCCGTAAGTGCTTTTGGCAACCAGATGAAGAACCGGACCACCAGTTCAACAGACATCAGGAGCCTGTTGACAAATCCTGATCTGTTGGTCAGCCAGGAAGGTAATTCAAGAATGAATGGTGGTTTTCTTTTTGGCCGGCTTGGTCTTGATTATTTTGCAACAAACCGTACAACTTTTTCGATCGGCGTTGTTAAAGTGCATGGAGCTTTTAATCCGCATGATTTTCTGCAGACCGATAGTACCTATGAAGGTGGACCTTATGTTAGTTTCAGCGAAAGAACCACAAAGACACACCGTGAATTCAATGCTTACGGTTTCACTGGTGGATTTAAATACACGTTCCCCAAAAAAGGTGAAGAGCTTACAGCTGATGCGAATGTGTTTTCGGGCAAGAACGAGAATAATGCTTTGTACAACACCGATATTTATTCTGCAAGCGGAGGTCAAAAAACCGGAAACATACAACAGCAGATCCTCGGTCATGGAACGAACAAATTTGTAACGATTCAAACAGATTATGTAACTCCATTTAAAGGCGCTGCCAAACTGGAAGCAGGGTTGAGAGCCCAACTTCGCACCCTGAGCAATCACCAGGGCAATTATTATTATGACGCTGCAAGCGACGAGTTTGTTTTGATTCCTTTCTCTACCGCGAACTATGAAAATAAAGACAATGTGTATGCAGCTTACGCATCCTATTCAAATAGTATTAAAGACTTCGGTTATAAGGTTGGCTTGAGAGCTGAAAGTTCAGATTATGAAGGTGAGCTAACAGATACCAAGGAAAAATTTAGCAACACTTATCCTATCAGTTTATTCCCTTCTGTGTTTTTAAGTCAAAAATTAAAAGACAAGCAGGAGTTACAATTGAGCTATACAAGACGTGTCAACCGGCCATTCTTTATGCAGGTCATTCCGTTCATTGATTCCACTGATCAATTGAACTGGACCCGCGGTAATGCAGCATTGAAACCAGAGTTTACAAATTCAGTGGAAGCGTCTTATTCCAAAACATTTAAAGGAAACAATACGTTCCTTGCGTCGGTATATTACAAATACACCACAGACATGATCACACGGATCCTGGACACTGTGACTGTCGGCAATACTCAACATCCTGTCAGCACCTATATAAATGCCAATTCTGGTCGTACAACCGGTGCCGAGTTGACAACTCAAAACACGATCAGGAAGTGGTGGGACATGAATGCCAATTTCAATATTTACAATTCAAAGATCAACACCGATAATGTCACAGGAAATTCACAAGATGCAATGTGGAGCTGGTTTGCCAAGATCAATAACAATTTCAAACTACCAAAAAATTTCAAGCTACAATTATCAGGTACGTATCAATCCAAAACTAATTTACCCATTAACCAGGGAGGCGGTTTCATGAGCGGTCCTCCAATGGGCCCACAATCTGCTGCGCAGGGATACATCAAAGCCAACTGGGGCATTGATGCAGCGCTTCAGAAAAGCTTCCTCAAAAACAATGTTGCTTCTGCCACGTTTAGTGTCAATGATATCTTCCGTACAAGAAGATATGAGCAATACTCAGAAAGCGATTTTTACATTCAAACCAATCGTCGCATGAATGATGTACCCCAGATGCGGTTGACTTTCTCGTTCCGTTTTGGACAAATGGATATGTCTTTGTTCAAAAGAAAGAATATGAAAGGCGAATCGGAAGGAACGCAAGGTGCGATGCAGGGAATGCAGCAGTAAGATGATAGATAAAAGTTAATAGATGATAGATAAAAGTTCCTCACGGGGAACTTTTTTATTTATTGAGCTGGTCAATCCGTGCTTATCTGTGAAATCAGTGAGAAAAAAATCATTCTCGCGGAAAACAAGCTGTTCACAGATGTTGCAATAATTCCCTGATACCGGTTAATTCTTTGAAATCGGGATGTTCAATAGTGTGCTCAACCTGTTCATGAGCCCAGGTCGTGTGATAAGGAATGTGACATGCATGTCCACCGATCGCAAGAACGGGCAAAACATCTGATTTCAGAGAATTACCGATCATTAAAAACTCATGCGGCTTAATATCTAAATGCTTGATCAGTTTCCTGTAGTCTTTTTCCTGTTTGTCTGACATGATCTCAATGTGATGAAAATAATGTTCAATGCCCGAGTTTTTCAACTTGCGTTCCTGGTCCAGCAGGTCGCCCTTGGTAGCAACTACCAGGCGATATTTGCTTTTTAGCTGCATTAGGACCTCTTCCACTCCTTCAATGAGTTCAATAGGTTTTGTCAACAGTTCCTTTCCCAATTCAATGATCTTTTCAATAGTCTCAACAGTTATAGTTTTATTGGTAACCTTCAATGCGGTTTCAATCATTGAAAGCATAAAACTTTTTATCCCGTATCCATACAATGAAAGATTTTGAATTTCCACTTGCAGCAATTCTCTAGAGACAGTGTGATGAGGTAAATAATCTTCTAAAAGCCGGCAGAAATGTCGTTCGGTCTCGTAGAAATATGGTTCGTTTATCCAGAGAGTATCATCAGCGTCAAACGCGATCACTTTAACTGGCATGCTGTTTACAATTCTTGCTAAGTTAAGTGCGCTGATCTTTAAAAGAAGAATTCTTTATACACTATGTAAAATGACATGGCGAGGATGACCCATGCAAACGTTTTCTTTAAATAATCTCCTGGTACTTTCCGTGAGAGTTGTGTACCGATGATAATGCCCAGAACGGCACCCATAGAAAATTTAATCAGCAGGTACCACTCTATGTCCATCGAGGAGTAGCTATTTAAAAAACTGAATAGTGAATTGATGGTGATTATTAGCAGGGCCGTACCGATAGCTTTTTTCACCGGTAAATTGACGAAGAGATATAAAGCGGGCACGATCAAAAACCCTCCTCCAATTCCAAGCAATCCTGTCACAATTCCAACAAGCAAACCCCTAAACAAAAGAGATATTCTCTTTTGTTTATCGTCTTGTTCACCGCGGGCATTCTTTAACGATGGCTTTAACATCCTTCGCGCAGCAAGAAACATCAATGATGACAAAGAGAGCATAAACAGCATGCTCTTTGACAAAGTAAACGATCCAATGGAAAACAACTCATCGGGAATAACCGGAAAGATCGTTTTTCTTGCGATGAAGACTCCAATCACAGAAGGAATACCAAAGGACAGCACGGCCTTAAAATCAACCAGCTTATTGAGAATTGATTGAATACTGCCCGCCATACTTGATACTCCAACAACGAACATCGAATATACGCTGGAAGAAACCGGATCTTTTTTCAAAATATATACAAACACCGGTATTGTTAATATCGATCCGCCCGCGCCGATCAATCCCAGCGACAAACCAATGCCCAAGGAGGCTATAAAAGTCTCTAACTCTTTCATTGCTTTACGTAGATCTGTTGGGAATGTCAGTGAAATGCGTAATCGATCACCTTCAATTTGTTTCCTGCCTTGCTTGTATCTGTGAACCCTGAATGACCGACGTTTTCGATCTCATAATGGAAGCCCGCTGCCAGATCAGCATTGCCGTTTCCGTGCACCGTCTTCTCGACGATAAGCTTATTTGCTATGCCGGGAATATCTTTTAATTGCATCGGGGCAAGGGATGAATCAAAAAGAGTTGTATGCTCATCGCGGATAAATACTGAAAATTTAATAACGGAAGTTTCTCCCGAAAAATCCTTGTCGGTGTAAAGTTGAAAACGAATTGTTCTCTCAACGTTAGGATCCCCGCCATCGTTAGATGGATAAGTCTTCTTGCACGACTCCATGGTAACTAACAACGCAACTATGGTAATAAACAGAATTTTCATGGCTAATTATCTCCTTTTAAATAACGATCTTAAAAATTATAATGAACTGCAGTGCAAACTAGAAGCTGATCATGGATATCATGTAAGGGCTGTTCCCTATTTTATCGCTACCGCTCTCCTATTTTACACTGCATATTCATATGATCTCAAATGAGATCTTTATAAACTACCCTGTAAAAACGTAAGAGCAGCCTTTTTCCTGGGCACGATTGATGGCCCAGATACCTGCAGGCATTACCTCGATACCTGGCAGTATACCACTTAACCAATCTTTCTTTACTTCCTCTGCATTGAGTTTCATTGCATCCGCAATTGCGGCACTGTATACAGTGATGGCCATATTACAAGCGCAAAACAAAACGCCACTCTCCTGCAGTTCGTTAATACCGATTGGCACTGCGCCTAAACCCGGAACTTTGAAATCACCCTGGTTTGGCTTCCAGAAAGGATTACGTGTTGCAGGTTTTTTTGTTTTGGGGTCATCGATCTTCAGTACCTCTCCCAAATTGTACTTGGCCCACAGGCGATCTTCCATTGCATAAGGAATTGCAGTGTGTCTGAATACTACCACTACACTGCAGTCCTTTTCTGCTGTGCCCGTGGCTGCATTGGTAGCAAGAAATATTCTTGGCCAGGCAAAAGGAAAAATTTCATTGGCTTGCGGAACATCAAACACAATTCGATGCTTGCCCTTTATTTGCTTAAACCATTCATCGGGATCATTGGCGCCATTCGAAAGATCATTTCCCGCATGCGCGGCTAATGGAGAGATCACAGAAGAGAGACCGAAAGCAGCCACACCGCTGACAACTGTTCCAAGGAATTGACGGCGTGGATTGTTGGATTGGTTTTTTTCCATAATAAGGTTTTTTAAAAATGAAAGAATTATTGCCTGCACAAAGATGAACTCATTAAAGGCCGGTTAAAATGGATAATTCATGCCTTTGGATGGATCATTTTGCTGAAGCAGGTTTTTTGCGGAAACAAAAGTAGAGTCGCTGAAAACCATTCAGCAGACCCTTTTCCTATCGGTAAGCCTTTTTTTCCAAAAGGAATTACTATATCTATCCGGGCAATTTATCACCGGTAGAGACAAGCCATGCCTTGTCTCCGCTGTACAAAAAACGTAAAGGATAATAACACCATTTTAGTAATAAAAAACCCGGACTATCTATCCGGGTTTTGCCACCATCCGTCCAACTACCTTCTTCTATATCTTTAAAATTTTCTTAGGATCTATTTAAACTGGGTGCAAGGTAGAAACGATTCGTTCGCCATATAAAGGCGTTTTCCTATCGGGCTACCTTTTTTTCCCAGTGGTTTGTAAAAACTTCCAATGAAAAATGTTTTTCTTTTAATAATATCTTTTGAAGTTGTTTTCTTGCTTTCGAAAGATTTGATTTGGAAGTACCGACGGAGATACCGAGTTTCTCGGCGATCTCCTCGTGGCTGAATCCTTCAATTACAAAAAGGTTGAACACAGTTCTGTAACCGGGAGTTACCTGCTGTATCGCTTTTATGATCTCATCATAGGAGATCTTGTCCAGGGCGTCCTCACCACCGGCCGAAACCTGTATGATCCCATTATCGATTTCTGCCGTATACCGGTGTTTTTGATTTCTGCGGAAATGATCGATCGCGGTATATACCATTATCTTTCGCAACCATCCCATGAACGAACCTACCACATCAGCATAAGCCGGTTTATACCGGTGGATCTCTTTGAAAATTTTCAGGAATCCGTCATTTAATATTTCAACCGCGTCGTCCTGGTTATTAGTATAACGATCACAGACAGACATGGCGTAGCTGTAAAAGGCAGCATAGATCTTTTTCTGGCTATCGCGGTCGTTTTGGGCGCAAGCCCGGATATGATAGGTTATTTCGTCGGGTGAGAGCAACTCAATTTTTGCTATCAAGGTATAAACAACCCTGACATATAAACCCGTTATCTTCCCAACGGGCTTTCTTTTTTGCCAATCGGTGCTGTTCCAAAATAAAAAATCCCGTCTTGGAAAAGACAGGATATCTCTGAACCTAAAAACTAACTGCAATGAGAGAATTTCTTAAGTATGTCGACACAAAGTTATTTGGGTAAATGAAGCACAAGTGGGCAACTTGCCCAAAGGCGGGTTTCGCTTTATTTTCGGCGGGAAGATTTTACCTTGATTAAAATCAGTATTTGAAAAACTCCTTCACTTTTACAAGGAACTGCTCTTTTTTGCGACGGCTTATCTCCACTTCCATCCCATCGCTCATTACGACGGTTCCCCCTTCCCCCCGCATGTATTCCTTTATATGCATGAGATTAATAAGAAAAGATTTATGCACGCGAAGAAAAATTGTATCAGCGAGTAATTTGTCGTAATCAAACAAAGGTTTTGATATGATAATGGACTTATTATTTACCAGCCGAAATATCGTGTAGCTTCTTTGCGCTTCGCAATAAATGATCTCTTCAAGTTTTACAATGGTAAATCCTTTCTGCGTTGGCAGGCAGAGTCGCATTTCCAGGGGATGTCCTACCTTATTTAGGTTATGCAGCAAAGTCTCGGCCTGTCGTGAATTTCTTTTCCCTCTTAATCTGCTCTCGACACGTAGCACAGCGTCTTTGAGACGGTCCTCATCGACGGGCTTCATGAGATAATCGACAGCGCTGAACTGCAGCGCCTGCAACATGTACTCATCGTGGGCCGTAACAAAGATCACTTCAAAATCGATCTCGGACAATTCCGCCAGCATGTCTATTCCACTCTCACCAGGCATTCGCACATCAAGAAAAACCAGATCCGGTTTTACTTCTTCAAGCCTGGCCATTGCGTCGGCGGCGCTGGAACAGGTAGCCACGATCTCAACCTCGGGACAATTCAATTCCAGCAATTTCTTTAAAGTGCGTATGCCGTCGGGTTCGTCGTCAACAAGTATCGCTCTCATAACTGGGGTTTATTACTCATGATATTAAATTGTAAAGTTGCGCGGGTCCCGGTTTTATTTTTGTCGAGATCATGAAGGTCGACAATTTGCAGCGTACAGCCTGTGTCATATTTCTCGTTCATGATCTTTATCCGGTTACGAAGATTGCTTAATCCCACAGACTGATGTGTTGTTTTATTCAACCTCTTTAATTCTTCGGAGCGTTTTATGCCGATCCCATTGTCCTCAATAACACAGCAAATGGTTTCTCCGACAAGGCAGAAACGGATCGATAATTTTTTATCTCCTTCTTTGCACATCAATCCATGCCAGATTGCATTTTCAGATAAGGGTTGGATCATCAAAGTCGGAACCAATGTTTCTTCTCTGTCGATTCGTTCATCGACTGTCACATGGAAAGTAAACGAGTCATCGAAACGAAGTTTCTCCATCATCAGGTAATTTTCAAGATGCTCGAGGTTTTCATACAACGTGGTGAATATTTCTTTAGACTGATGGAGTGTTATTCTTATCATTTGAGCAAACTTGCTCAGGTACCTTGAGGCCTTTTGTTGTTCATTGCTCAGGATCATCCCCTTAATGCTGTTCAGCGAATTAAAAATAAAATGGGGGTTCATTTGTGTTTGCAGGGCTGCCAACTGAGCTTCGGCCAATTGTTGGTTGACGGAAGCAATTTCTTTTTGCTTTATTTCGAGTGATTGTTCAGATTCGATTTGTTTTACTCTGTTGCCAACGATCGTGGCGATAGTAGTTAATATTTTGACGTCTCTTTCTTTGAAGTGATTCGCATCCGGATGTTCTGAGTCGATAATGCCGATCAATTCATTGTTGTGAATGATGGGAACGCACAATTCACTTAGCCTGCTTATATCATCTACGCGGTAGCGGGAATCGAATCTTGTATCGCGGATCAATAGAGGTTCTTTGGTCTTCATAACATGTCCTACAATTCCCTGCCCGGGCGCTACGTCAAAAACACTGGAGTTGATAGCCTGCGGGTCACCTTTCGGCCCATACGATGCTTTCTGGATCATTTTGGTTTTATCCTTGTTCCAGAGATAGATCATGCAATCAACATAATTCATCCGGCCGATCAGGTTCTTTGCCACATCCCACAACACTTCGTCAACATTCCTGATACCCGACAACGAATAAGAAAAATAATTGGTGATCTGTTCCAGTTCGTATTGACTCTTGTATTCTTCTGCTTTTAGAGTCTGGAGGTGTGTCTTTGCCTGTTCTCTCTTTGCAACAACATTGGTTCTCCATTTCAGGAATAAATAAACTAACAAAGTGAGCCCAACGATCGACAGCGCCAGGAACCAGGCTTGTTTCCAGAACGGTGTCAAGATGGTAATGTTCATGGCCTTTACCTGTTCGGGCCAGCGATTACTTATCGAAAAAAGTTTTACCCTTACACGATGATTGCCCGGCGAGAGATTGGAAATACTGAACATGCTCTGTGTCCCCAGCTGCTGCCATTCGGCATTATCATCAAGACGGTAGGCGAATCGCTGGCTATTGTTGGTGAAAAAATCTATGCTCCCGATATTTACAATGATCTCGTTGTTCCGCCATGAGGTCTTGAAATTGTCGTCAGGAAAAAGAAATCTTCGTTGATCACCTGTTGCAATGCTCTCAATGAAAAGTTGTGGAGGCCGGCTTCTTTGAAAAATTATTCCGGGGTCGAATTCTGCGATCGCAGTGGTAAATCCAATGTATATTTTGTTGAGTGCACTGTCATAAAAAAATTTTGAATCCCGCGCGATGGGAAGGTCGGGAAACCCTTCTTCTTTTCCGTAAGTGCTGATATTTAAAGTGCGGAGATCAACACATGATATGCCAGAATTTGTTGCCAACCATAGTTTGTTCTGAACAACGATCATTGAAGCAATGTCATTATCGGGCAAGCCATTGTCTCTTGTAAAGTGACGGAAAGTTTCCTTATCAATATTATAACAGATCAGTCCATTGTTGCTGCTGTTGATCCAGAGGTTATTTGATTCGTCAGCAACGAAGCACGGGACCTGGTTATCAGGCATCCTGATAGAAGGAAAAGAATCTACAACCCGGTCAATTCTATTGGAGCTTACATTGTAGCGGATCAAACCGTGTCCCGCGATCCAGATATTGCCTGACGCGTCTTCCCTGATTCTCGCGGGCCACTGAATTTTATCAGCGATCTCGTCTGCAGTAAGGACAATAGAGATCTTTTTTGTAATCGCGTCGTACTTATAAACATTGTTAGAGGCTATCCAGATATTCTGATGTCTATCCTTGCACAGATCCGCAATCCAATCAGTCATCTTGTTCCAATTGTCCATTGTTATTTCGGTAAGATGATCGGTTTTCACATTCAAAGAAAAAAGAGGTCCATTGGTGCCGACAAACAATGAGCCTTCTTTGGTGGCCTTGATCGTATAAACGCCATTCGGACTCCTTGTTAATTGGTCAAAGCTGATCCGCTTGATCAACCGAAGCGGTTTTTTATCAAATACCAGCAAGGACCCATCTCCCTTTGTAGCTGCATACAATTTGTCCTGGTTGGTATAGATCTCATCGATAACGGAAGTGGGAAAAGAATCCTGGAGTGAGGAAGGGATCGCAGTCCATTCGACATACATCCTGCTATTATCCTGCTTTAAGAGTCCTTTATTCGTAGCGATCCACAGCGTATTGTCCGCATCAGCGAATAAAGAGCTGCAGTAGTAAGAAGGAAAATATTTTTTTGGATGAAATTGAATATCTCCCGAGGCGGGATCAATCGTCACTTTGTAAAAGCCGGATACATTCCCTGTTAAATAAAGTAAGGTGTCGCTAACAGCTATAAGTTTTGAACGGTGGTCAAACTCATCTATGGCCGATTGGAATGGCAAATGAGTAACCGTTCTCCGGTTCTTTTTAATATTAATGCAAATAAGGTCGTTTGAATTTGTATTTATAACAAAAAGATAATCCGGCCCCGGCTGAAAAAATTCATGATCGACTTTCGGGTAATCCAGGAATTCATTCATTAGGGAGCAATCCTTTGCATCCATTTTTTTGAACTGCTTGCGCTCCGCATTGTAATAATAGAGACCCACGCTGGTCACGATGGCAAATTGCCGGTCACCCAGGGATATCAAACTCCTTCCAAATCCAAATGGAGTTCGGGCTACCTGCTCATCCGTATAATAGTCAAACCGGAAGACGAGGTGATAATTTTTATCGAAGTGATAGAAGCCGGAGCGGGTAACAATAAAGATCTCCCCGGCTGAGTTAATCCTTGTGGCCATTATACCATTAAACTTATATTGGTATTGTTTATTGGTCCACGGTATCAACAAATTCCGTGTTCGACCACTGCGGGTATTGATTACATGCAATCCCTTGCCGGTATAGGCAGCCAGTTCCCTGTTATTGAGCCACGACAGTCCTGATACGTATTCCATCGGAAGTGAGCAGGTGTCTCTTGTGCTGTGAAACTGTACAAAATTGTTTCCACTGAACCGGTTCAACCCGAAACTTGTAGAAATCCATAAATAGCCGGTAGAATCCTGTGTTACACCAGTAACGGCGTTATCGGACAAGCCCTGCTGTTTTGTATAGAGGACAAAATTTTTCTCATTGATCTCCTGTGCTTTTAACGAGGTGAAAGCTTGCACTGTCAGTACAAAAAGCACTAGTGAAAAAGATAGCTTTTGCATACTAATTGAGCCTGGCCATAAATAATTTTCATGTTAAAGGTACTTACACCTATAATATAATTAACTCCGGAAAAAGCCCGGCAGTTGCAGCACCCCGGTAGGAAGATCAAACGTCCATTTAGTCCCCTGAAACGGGCCGTTCGGTGTATTGAAGCATGAAATATTTTTTTTGATCGCGAATATTGCTAAATCGATGGGAAGAAAAGAATGGCCGTTGGAAAAGACACTTTTTACCGAGTTCAGGTTCTGTCTAACTTGCCGGTCTTCAGTGATACCTTTTATTGAATAAGAAGATGAGACAAACAGATTTGAACAATTTAAAAGAAAGACAGGCCTGATTTATGGAAAGGTATTTTATCATCATGCTCGTTGCGATGTTAGCTGGTGTTACGATCGAGAAAGAAAAGAGGCGAGAGGCACATTCCCGAATTTTTCAGCAGAAGGAGGCCATGATTGCAACTATTCCATCCGGAATCAATGTGGGCTATGCAGATCCCCATGCAATATATGTTGAGTTAGAAACCTCGTGGAATGTTCGCAATGAAGAGAGGATCTACGAGATAATCGTCAACAATAATAGCACCCCGAAAATCGCAAAAAATTCGCGAAGGCGGGGAAATAAAGCAACCTGCAGCGCAAATCCGCGGATACTATTCAATGTCCTGCGGTCCCTGCCTATGGGTGAGCCATACTTCATTCAATAGGAACACAGCATCAAACCATTAAACCAATGTATTGCACCATGAACAAACTCTTGAGCAAGAAGACAGATCCAAATGGAATCATTAAAGGAAACAACGATGACAGACAGAAAAAAAGTAATTGCAATCTCTGGAAGTGCGAGGAGGAATTCGGCAAATCTTCGCCTCATTAAGGCGATCGATGAACTGACAAAAGAAAAATTTGAAACTATTGTTTTTGAAGGCCTAACAGAGCTACCTCATTTCAATCCTGACCTGGATACTGACCACCCGCCTGAAACGGTTAATAATTTCAGGAAGCTACTAAAAGACTCCGATGGGATACTGATCTGCACTCCCGAATATGCCATGGGAGTTCCAGGAACACTCAAGAATGCATTAGACTGGACGGTTTCTTCCGGTGAATTTTCCGGAAAGCCCGTTGCACTGATCACAGCTTCCACTTCTGGAATGAAGGCTCATGAATCTTTACTTGAGACATTGCAGGTCATTGATGCCAGGATCAATGAAGGGACTCAATACCTCATCTCGTTCATACAGGTGAAATTAAATTCAGAAAACAAGATCATCGACGAACAAACAATGAGTGATCTTCAGAAATTGATCGGAGCATTTGCGGAGGAGATGGAAACTGTAAATTGAATACTAACCATGCAAGACATACAAGGCATTTAATGTTCTTCTATGTCTGACATGCCTGGGGATGCTGACCTTGTTTACTGCTTATCGATCCACTCGTTGGTTTTATCAACCAGCAGTTGTAGCACATTTTGCTTTCCTGCCTTAAATGAATGATCCGCTCCTTCGATTTTTACCAGCGTTGCTAGCGGAAGGGATGCACACACAGATTCAATTAAATCCCAGGTGGCCAATTCATCTCTTGTTCCCTGCAAAAACAGCATTGGAATTTTTACATCTTTTAAATGCTCCGCCCTTTCGATCGAAGGTTTACCCGGGGGATGCAAAGGAAAACCATAAAAAATGATCCCTTTTACAGCGGTGTCATGATGTGTCGACAAATATTGCGAGGTCATTCTTCCGCCAAAAGATTTCCCTGACGCAAAAAGAGGAAGTTTTGGAGACGACTCCTGTGCTTTCAAAATGGCAGCTTCAATGGCCTTGTGGGCAATTGCCGGCGGGTCAGGTCTTCCTTTTTTATTTTCTGTAAAAGGAAAATTAAACCGCATGGAAGCGATGCTCAACTCAGAAAGTGAACTCGCTAACCCCGTCATGAAAGAATGGTTCATCCCCGCCCCTGCTCCATGTGCGAGCGTCATGATGCACTTTGCCTTTTCAGGAAAAAGGTATTCGGCCGAAACGTTACCAATTGCGGGAGAAACTTCGAGGGACAAAGACTGGGTCTTCATTTTTTATTAAAATTAAGAAGGATTTTCTTGTAGCTACAACCGCAACATGGCCGATCACCACTTTGCCTTTTGTCAAAAAAACGTCTGCTTAGCAAAAGATTCTTTTTAAATTTTTTGCAGAGTACTTATCATACAAAAAATTCAAGTATATTTACCTCTAATTGACCGAAAGACCCCGAACTTTTCTGCCAAGTCTGGAACTAGCTGTTCATACGGGTGCTATTTTCTTTTTAGTCTATTTTCTATGAGAAAACCCAGGAGATTCGAGTACTTGCCTTGACGAACCTCATCATCTTTAAAACTTGAAACACCCGGTATGAATTCTACACATGGTTTTCTAAAGAACCGCTTTGGTATCTTATTTTTTCTGCTCATCAGTGTTGCACCATTCTTTTCGCAAGCACAGAATTTACAGACAACAGATTTTATCCTATATGGAAAGAAGGTAACGATCGCCTCCTCCTGTAGTATCATAAAGGGATCTGTGGGAGCTACTTCCCTGATTCAAACAACTGGTGGTGTAACTTTTGGAGGGAGTCTTTACAGCGACAGCGCTATCATTTTAAATAATGGTAATACAGTCACCGGTGTTGTAAAAGCAAACAATTCCCGCGCCGCAACAATAACTACCGGCACGCCGATCTCTGTTGGATCAAGCGCTGTGCTAAACGATAGTGTTGTTGCGAAAGGAAACATCTATATCAAAAATGGTTCAGTTAAACAGGTATTTTTTCCAACGGGCGCAACTTATTCCGGGCCAAACCCAACGCTCGGAAAATCGCAGGTAGCACCAAACTTGTTGAAATTACCCGTATTCCCGTCCATGCCGACAACAATTGCAATTAGTAACGTCGGGTCAACCCAGGTAACAACGACCGGAAGTGTTTCTCCCCAAATTCTTTATGGAGACATGATTTTATCGGGTGGGAAGACGATCACTTTTTCAGGCCCGGGAACTTATGTATTCAACTCGATCAAATGCTCCGGGACCAACAACTTTGTGTTTGACTTCCAAAACCTGACCGGCAATATTATTATACTTGTAAAGAATGATGTCAACCTCGATAAGAGTTCAGTCTCTACGACCCGCGGCGGTGGCCCGAGCTACATATTCCTTGAGGCTTTAGGATCAGGATCAACTTCCGGAGGCAACGCTTTTAATATTTCGCCAGGTTCATCAGTTCCTTCTAAATGGATGGGAACAGTTTGGGTTCCAAACGGAAACATCAATGTGGGAACAAGTACAAAATCTGTAAGTATAACCGGGGGATTGTTCTGTAATAACACAATTAACATAACAAGCAATGTAACCCTTGACTATGCACCATATATTAGCGTAGAGTCAGGTGGCACTAATTCACTGATCGTTCCGGCATTCAAACCGCAAACAACCGGAAAGGTTGACAATATTATCGGCCCTCAACTCACATCACTGAGTGATAACACACCTCCCGGATCAGACCCAACCTATGAGGACAGCGTATTTCGCGTGATCAGCGGCGACGTGCTCATTGACATCATTGTTATAAAAGGCCATTACACAACCGTGTTTAACCTTGTGCAAACAGCAGCGTATGGAATGCACGATTTCATTACTAACGGTAACCAGGACATCATTACAGGATTTATCCCGATCGAAAATCTTTCCAAACTAAATGATCTCACCAGTGACATCAGTTATTGCCGACCCGTTTTTCCGCCGAAGAAAAATAGCGGGGTCACCACTACTGGCGGGGACATCGCACAAAAGTCGGATGTAATGAGAAACGGTTACCTCACTTATGGTGAAGGAGTAACAGTAGGTGTTTTATCAGATAGCTATAATAACCAGGGTCTGGCCAATGCCGATGTTTCCAATGATGATCTGCCTGGAGCGGGGAACGCCCTTAACCCTGATGTAGTAAACGTTTTACAGGATTATCCGTTTACGATTTTCAGCAAAGGAGCTGACGAGGGTCGTGCCATGCTTCAAATAGTCCATGACATAGCTCCGAAGGCAAAGCTTGCTTTCAGAACCGGTTTTATCAGCGAAGGCGATTTTGCACTCGGCATCCGCCAACTAGCAGATAATGCAAACTGCGATGTGATCATCGACGATATTACCTATATCACGGAACCTTTCTTCAGAGATGGATTCGCAGCACAAGCTGCAAACTATGCGCATGATCATAATAAAACCTACATTTCTGCTGCCGGCAACTACGGAACACAATCCTATTCAAGCACGTTTAACCCGGTGACAGCACCGAATGGCATGACTGGGTTCGCGCACAATTTTGCCACGAGCGGCACTGACATCTATCAGCAGCTTTCATTCGCACCTGGTATCTATACCATTGCGCTGCAGTGGGACAATGATTTTTATTCTTTAGGTGGGGCAACTCCCTCTCCCAACGACCTTGATTTTTATCTCGTGGACAACAATGGCGGGATCCTGTTTGGAATGAACAACAATAATGTAAACAGGGACCCGATGGAAATACTCTCATTCCAGGTTCTTGGAAATACAACCGCCAACCTGATGGTGATAAGTGCGAATGGGTCTACCAACGTAAGATTTAAATATATCATTCTGCGCGGCCCGGCACAGATCCTTGAATACAATAACAATAGTTCTACGCTTGTAGGCCAGGCCAATGCCGCAGGCGCGTTGGCGGTTGGAGCGGTTAGATATACGCAAACGCCACAATTCGGAGTTGCCACTCCGCTCATCGAAAACTTTTCTTCCACAGGTGGAACTCCGGTAAACGGCGTGACCAGGAATAAACCTGACTTCGCTGCACCTGACGGAGGTAATACCACAGTTGATCTTGGATCTCCATTAAATCTTGAACCAGGTGAAAGCCCGGTTGAGCCAAACTTCTTTGGTACGTCGGCCGCTGCGCCACATGCTGGTGGAATTGCGGCTCTATTGATATCCGGAAGTAAAAAATTCAGAAGTACAACGATGCTTCCTGATGAAGTGAAATCGAAACTTCAAACAACGGCAATCGATATGGCTTCGCCGAACTTTGATTTTATTTCAGGAGCAGGATTGATTCAGGGCGATGCGGCCATGCGCACTTTCGCGGCACCGACATCTGTCTTAACATCTGTCACCTTACCATCGGGTATTACAGGTGCTACAACTCAAACCTTTACGATAACCTTGCACGGCCTCTTCCTGGATCCGACTTCAAAAGCGCATTTGCGTGACCAGGAGCTCCAGACAACTATTGTCAGCACTACGGAGGCAACAGCAATAGTTCCTGGCTTTACCGGGAATCCGCCAATCACCGTCTATACTCAACCAATATCGAACAATGCGAATGATGGCGGTTCTTCTAACGCGATTAACTTATTGGACATCCCCAAGAAAAAAGTAAAGGTAACTGCCGACAACAAATCCAAGCTTTATGGTGAGCCATTGCCGCAGTTTACGAGTAGTATCACTATTGACAATGTTCCGTTAGTCATTACTGACCAGGCACTCTCAGCGATCGGCCTTGGCGGAGGAAGATTGCAGTACACTTCTCCTGCGAATACGTTAAGTGATGCAACCAATTATAATATCATCCCCGCGATGAACCCGGCGTTGGATAAAACAAACCCTGCCGATGAAGCTTTGGATGAATTATACGAATATACTTTCGTGAACGGAACGTTAACTGTTAACAAGCTTCCATTGACGATAACGCCAAACGACAAAACAATTACGTACGGGGACAACGTCTCGAACATTACTTTTAAATATGACGTTGGTGCGGCCAATATATCAGCAGGTGATCTAACTACAATAAAAAACAACCTGGTACTGGATCATCAACAATCGATCATCAGCAACACGGTTGCGCTTGTTGACGGAAAATCAATATCGAGTGGCTTCTCGTTCTCGAATCTTGGATTCATCGCGAGCGGAAAATCCATCAGCAGTGGCAAATCCATTTCCAGCAATTTCAACGTCATTTCACTGAGCGCTGATAATTTCAATCAGTATACACCAACCGGTGGAAGCCTTATTAATGGTAAATCCATTTCAAGTGGTAAGAGCATCAGCAGCGGCTCTACTATCATCAATGGCAAAAGCATTTCCAGCACCAGTACAATTTTCAATGCAGCTGTGGGTGACCAGGCTTCGACTGACAACACCATTGTGATCCTTGACCAGGGTGATGTAGACGATGGGCAGGTGTCGACATTTACCCCGATAAATCTTATCACCGGCCTGGCAATAGGACAATGCAGTATTATTCCGGGTGCATTCTTTACAGCAGATTTCTTCTCGCGCAATTTTGATATTCATTACGCACCAGGTACGTTGACGATCAACCCGGCAACTCTTACGGTTAAGGCAAACAACGCCACAAAAGTTTACGGCGATGCGAATCCACCTTTCAGTTATGCATTGTCAGGATTTAAATACCTGGATGATCAATCAGTGGTCACTGGAACAATTGCTGTCACCAGTGCAGCAACCAACACTTCCAAGGTGGGCAATTATGATATTGTCGCGTCCGGAGGAGCTGCCGCTAATTATACATTGAATTATGTAAAAGGAACTCTTAGCGTCACACCTGCTTCGTTGATTGTGAAAGCAGATGATAAAGTGATAGCCGCCGGTGACGCGCTTTGTACATTTACGTCGACATACTCGGGTTTCAAGGGCTCGGACAACGCAACAACTATTTTCAGCAAAGGACCATATTACTCGGTGTCGCCGACATATTCAGGTAAGGCAGGCACTTACACGATTACACCGTACGGCATCGTACAAAAACTATCGCCCGCTAACTATAACATCACTTATCAAACAGGAAATTTGTACGTGAATCCAAAAGGCAGTGGTGTAAAGAATGTCAAACCATCACTGGATTGTGTTGAACCGTTAACCAATGATCCGAACGGCTATACTTTTGTTGCCCATTATTCATGGACAAATCCTAACAGCTTAACCGTGGCAGTTCTGTTAGGCAGCGAAAATAATATTAGCCCGGCTGGCGGTTTTGCAGGGCAACCTCCGATTGTCTTCCCGCCGGGTACGGGTCATTTTGATATCAAATTCAACGGAGTGAAAATCACGTGGACGCTAACCACCTATAATGGAAGTCAGAAAACGGCGTCAACCAGCTATGCCAGCTCGACTTCTTCAAGATGTCCTGGTCAAACGGTCTCTGCATACAGAACTTCAGATCTGCAGGAAATAGTACCGGATCCGGGCAAACTTGGTGTCTATCCAAACCCGGCGCACAACAAAGCGATCCTTTCAATTGGAACAGCGAACGTTTCATTGAAAGACATTCTTGTAATCGATGTCGCGGGAAGAGTTTTCCCTGTCAATCTGAAAAATTCATCAACTCAAACAGTGGAATTGGATCTCACGCCACTGCGAAGCGGCATTTATTTTATCAAAGTGAATGTGCAAGGCCAGACAAAACTTTTCAAAATTGAAAAACTATAAGGCTTTGAGCCGCGAATAAATCAAAAAGAGGGAATGAGAATTCCCTCTTTTCATTTGAAAATCCAGCAGTTACTGATCCAATAATTGGGAAAAAAGTTCTAATTTAACGCATGAGTATGAAATTGGGACCTGGCAAAACAAGCTTCCTGCTCTTCTTTTTTCTCATGCCCTTCGTGTCTCCCTGCCAGGACCCAACCATTGATAGCCTCAAAAATGTTTTACCCGGATTGAAAGATTCTCCCGAAAAAGTGAAGGCACTATTGGAACTGGGTCAGAATTATTTAAATACTTCGATCGAAGATGCTGTTGGCTATGCGACGGAAGCAAAAGATCTTGCAGGTAAAATAAGCTCTGATGCAGGTCTTGCGGATTCTTATCGCGTTCTTGGTGTTTTTTATAAAAAATGGGGAAAATATCGTGAATCACTGGATGCCTATACTTCCAGTCTTGAGATATATAAGAAAATGAATGACCTCGCAGGTCAATCAAGGATTCTTAACAATTTTGGAAGTCTATATGGTGACCAGGGCCAGGAGACAAAGGGCCTTGAATATTATTTCCAGGCACTCAAACTGGGCGAGCAGGCAAATGACACTCCACGCATTGTTACCACATTGAATAATATCGGGAATATCTATCTCAACAAACCCAATACTTACGACAAAGCGTTAGAGTACTTTTTGCGCGCATTGCCACTCGCGAACAAAATAAAAGACTACGATATCATTGGCACGGTGACTGTCAATATCGGAGAGTTGTACATGAATCAAAGTAAATATGATTCTGCACTTATTTATTTCAGGCAATCACTGGCAGCGTTCGAAGTCACAGGTGATGTTTCCTTCACCCTTAATGATATTGGCAAACTTTACGAGAGACAAAAAAATTATGATTCCGCCTTGAGCTACCATCAGCGTGCGTTGACGATAGCAACGAATTTAGGCGCCAAAGAAGACATGGCAGGATCGCAGTTGGGAATTGCACAAGCCTATTATAGCAAGGGAAAAATAAGAGCTGCTCTTTCGGCTTATCAGAAAGCAGAAGATATTGCAAGTTCACTGGACTCGAAATTTCAATTAAAAGAATCTTACCAGGGTCTTGCGGCCTGTTATGCATCACTAAACGATTACGATAATGCATTTAAATATCAAACACTTCTTCTCGGGATCAAGGATTCAATTTATAATCGCGAAACAGACCAGAAATTAGCACGCCTCGATTTCACATTCCAGATGGACAAAAAGCAGTCTGAGATAAATCTGCTTACAAAAGACAAGGAGCTCCAGGAATCGAATTTGCGTCGGCAAAAAATTGCAAGGAATGCGGTGACCGGGGGACTTGTTCTTGCATTTATCATCGCTTTTATACTTTACCGCGGGTATAGAAATAAAGTGAAAACAAACAAGATCCTTGATCAACAGAAAGAACAAATTGAAAACCTGGTGTTGAATATTCTTCCTTCTGAAGTTGCGCAGGAATTAAAATTGCACGGATACGCGAAGCCAAAATATTTTGACCTGGTTTCAGTACTTTTTACCGACTTTAAAGGTTTTACAAAAATAGCAGACGAACTTTCGCCACACGAAGTCGTTACAGAACTCAACGAATGTTTCATTGCCTTTGACGAGATCATTGGAAAATATGGTCTCGAAAAAATAAAAACTATCGGAGATGCCTACATGTGCGCAGGTGGCATTCCCACTCCCAATTATGAACATCCTCTCAAGATCGTCCAGGCGAGTATGGAGATCAGGGACTATATAAAGAAGAGAAATGAGATCAGGGTATCAATGGGTCTGCCGGCATGGGAATTAAGGATAGGTATCCATGTGGGACCGATCGTAGCGGGAGTTGTGGGCCGCAAGAAATATGCTTACGATATCTGGGGAAGCACAGTGAACATTGCAAGCAGAATGGAAAGCAATGGAGAAGCTGGAAACGTGAATGTTTCCGCTTCTGTTTATAATTACATTAAAGATCAATACCAGTGCACCTACAGAGGTAAAATATACGCTAAGAACATTGGTGAGATAGATATGTATTTCGTCGAAAACGAACTTCTTAAAGAAATACCTGCTTACGTTTCAACCGAAGAATATCCTAAAAATATTGTATCTTCTTAAAGGGTGAACCTTTATCATTCAGAGCATTGTACTAACTTTTCAAAAACCCTGCACATGAACATACCATCTGTCGGTCGCAAAACATTCAACCGTGGGAACCATTTCCCTGAGCCGGGTTCTGCGGATGAAAGAGCTATGTTCAATAAGATCCAGGAAGGCATGAGAAAGCAGTACGAGAAGATATTTCCCGATAAACTTGCCGAACGTACTGTCGTCATCGTTCCCTCCCTGACACTGGATGCCGAGATACTTTCAAAAGTAAAAGGAGCCGTCCACTATGAAGAGCGTCTGCTCTGCATGCTGATGTTATTGCGAATGCCGATGACCAAATTGATCTACATCACCAGCGTTCCTGTACCGGAGGTAATCGTTGATTATTATCTGAACCTCCTGCCCGGGATCACAGGTCATCACGCAAGGAAGCGCCTGAGCCTTATTAGTTGTTTTGATGCTTCAGTAAAACCTTTGACGCAAAAGATACTGGAAAGACCAAGACTCGTAGAAGTTATTAAACAAAATATCACCAACCTTGAGACCGCTCACCTGACCTGTTTTAATATTACGCCCCTTGAAAAAACACTTGCAGTACAGTTGGGAATTCCATTATTTGGCACCGATCCCGATAAATTTTATGAAGGCTCCAAATCGGGTGGACGCAAAACATTTCGTGAAAGCAGTGTAAGCCTTCCTGATGGATATGAGGATCTGAGAACGAGAGAAGAAGTTGTCACAGCTCTAGCGGCATTAAAAAGAAAAGATCCATCATTGCGAAAAGCAGTAGTAAAAATGAATGAAGGTTTTAGCGGTGATGGAAATGCCATTTACTATTACCGGGATATACCCGTTGATGATAAGCTTGAGCGATCCATCGCAGCTACGCTATCAGGGAATTTTAAAACAGTAGCAAAGGATGTAAGTGAAGCTTTATTCTTCGAAAAGTTTGGCTTGATGGGTGGTATTGTAGAAGTATTTCTTGAAGGTGATATAAAAATGTCTCCCTCCGCACAATGCGTGATCAATCCCGATAAACGGATTGATATCGTAAGTACACACGACCAGTTGCTCGGCGGCGACGATGGCCAGATCTTCATTGGCGCCATTTTCCCGGCAGACAAAGCATACAACATTTCCCTGGCTGTTGAAGCAAGAAAGATTGCGAAAACCCTTGCAGAAAAAGGAGCGCTTGGCAGGTTTGCGGTGGATTTTATTTCGGTGAAGCAGGATAACGGCTCATGGAAGCATTATGCTATTGAGATCAATTTGCGAAAAGGTGGCACGACTCATCCTTTCCTGATGTTGCAATTTTTAACGGACGGAAAATATCATGATGATACAGGTGAATTCATTACCGCCAGTGGTAATAAACGTTGCTATTTTGCTTCAGACAATGTGATCAGCGATCAGTATAAGGGCCTTACACCTGTTGACCTGATCGATATTGCCATGTTTCATTCACTGATGTTTGATGGAGCTACACAGGAAGGTGTCATGTTCCATTTGGTTGGCGCTTTGTCTGAATTCGGAAAACTGGGTGTCGTGTGCATTGGGAGCACGCACGAGAGAGCAAAAGCTTACTATGATCGCGTTGTCGAAGTATTGAACCTGGAAAGTACAAATTAACAAACATCAGTTAAAAAACGCTCAACCCAACGATTGTTCCGGGTACATCGACACAGTTCTTTTTAGAGTATTCGCCCTTATGATCTCTATCAGCGATGTGATTTGTAAATTCCCCTGCTCGATCTGTTTATCCTTGAATTCAATCAACTTTGTCATCATTTCTATTATTTCCCTTGTAAAGTTTGTGGATCTTTCATTGGGTTGTGCAATGACATCAGCGTGATGGATATTTTCGATTATATTCTCCGAAGTGTTTTGAATTAACTCGATGGGATGGATGTCAAAAAACCTGGCAATTTTATTGATAAAAGGAATCGTGATGGCACTTTCTCCTCGTTCGTATTTTGTATATGCAGATTCACTGAGTTCTAAATAATTCGCAATTTCTCTTGCCTTCTTGTTTCGGTGTAACCGCAGTTTTGAAATGGTTTCACCCACAACTTTATTCTCAATAGGACAATACATAATGGTGGTTTAACTCAACTTAAAGGTAAGGTGAAACCACCTAATTTCTAATCAGGTCTTGCAATTTTCCCTTCAACTTTATATAGCTTCTTTTTTAAAAACATTAAACACTTAACAATGAAAACCTTCAAAAACTATCTGCTGATATCAGCATCAGTTATCCTGTTGGGCAGTTGTAAAAAAAATCTGTCAGGTTCTAATGATATTTCAATAGCGTCCAAGTCAATTGCCAGTCCGGGCAATACCCCTTTCAATTGGGAAACGGCGACTAAAATGCCTTGTGCTCCATCAGTCAATCCCAACCTCGTACCAGCGATGCCATGGTCTACACAATCAGGAAGCCCCATTGACGCTGGATTCTTAAACGATATTAGCAGCTCTGACGGATGGGTGTTGGTCTACAATACCTTTAACAGCACAACATTGCCTTATCCACCGCTACCCGCGGGTGGACTCTATTTTGCTCTGTACAACAAATACCGGGGACTTTTGAGATACTACCTATACATTCCCCAGGGATTTATGACCAACAGTGTAAACATACAGCACGGATTAAGTGTGGTGAGCGGAAGTGGTCAAAATACCAGCATGCTGAATTTTGAAGGGACTGATATGGTTGACGCAAACGCACGAGCTCAAGGCTTTTCAAAAACAAATAATGTGGGAGTTGCGTTTGGCGGCGGCTGGTATGGCATGCAATACGAAATCGCCTATGATCCGAATTTTGCCAACACCACAAATTTGTGGTTACAGTGGAGCTCAAAGGCAATAAACATTTCTACTATATCTGTGAGTGGCACAACGACAGGAACAATTACCGGGTCCATAACTCAACAGGTACCACCCGCTAGTCTTCAATCAATATTAGCGCAAGGTGTAACAATTGGAGGAGAAATTTATAGCATGACGAGTGTAACTGATCCTGATAAAACGATTAAACTAATAAAGGCCTTACTTGATGGAGGGGCAAAATTGCTTGGCGGGCAGGTCGAAGGTATTCTGAATGGAATAGCCGGAGGAAGTCACACAAATACCCAGGCAGTTGATCTTAAAATGAACGGAACGATCACCATGACCGGCTCGATAAACTCACAGACGCCACTGTTTCCAAATACTTTTAACGTACCTGGTCAAATATCAACTCAAGGCATCCCTCCGGCCCAGGGAGGTGCACTTTATAGCAGTCCGCTTGGTGTTTTTAACCTGGCTTCCCGGCCAAACGTTAACGCTAATTATTTTTTAGGATTGGGTTGGTCTGCAGATGGGAGAAGGCAAATAAATGTGGCTTCGACAAAATTTATTTGGACTCCACCTTCAGTTATAGTCAATCCTGCTGTTGCGGCAAGTGCAACGGTTAGTGTAATAAAGACTGATCTGATAGTTTATAATCCTTATTATGGACCCAACATCTTTAACAAATTTACAGGTGGTGCGGATGAAACAATTGGAGAGAAGAAAGCAAGATCCAATCCAACAAGTTTTATAGGACAGGGGCCTGCCAGTTTCGCCACAACAACCACGTTGACCCCGACAAGTCAAAATGTTGTAGCGATCAGGATAACAGTTAAAGTAACACCTACCAACGGGGCGCCTCCTTCGACTATTGTAAAAACATTTTTAGCGAATGTAATTCAGGGTTAGAATTGAAAATGTCATTCCACGATAAAGCTACCTATGTGCACGTCTTAGGTAGCTTTATCAATAGTTAATGATTCGAAATGAGTAACACTTCGCGAGTGATATTTTTTTGGCTACTCTTCCAATTCCCGGCACCCGCAATAAAAGCCCAGGTCTTTTACGCCGGATTTGAAGGAGGTGCAACTTATAATCATCTAAACACGAATCTATCCAACCAGGTCTCTTCTATTAATCGAAATGGGCTCGGTTACGCCTTTGACGCTTTATTAAACTTGAAATTAACCGCCTGCCTGTCTCTGAATTTGAACCCAGGCGTTTTGCAAAAAAATTATACTTTAAAAAGAACCGGTGATTTTGATGGAATTTTCGATCACCATTCTAATACATACCTGCAACTTCCTCTAACTACCGAAATCTCGATTGTAAAAATGACAAACGATCTACGTCTTTACACGGAAGTTGGTTTGTTCGCAAGCTATTGGTTAGCGGCCAAGTTGAAAGGAAAGGTCCCGGCAATTTTTTCTGCAACAGATGGAGCGGGCGACAATGGGGAGACGATCGAGAATTTTCAATTAAGTTATTACGATCAAACTGGTGAATTCGACCAACGAAAAGATAATCGGATTGAGTTAGGGTGGATCTGCGGAGTCAATATGCAATATGATCGCAACTCAAAAAACAAGTTCGTCGTGTCCCTGAAGTATTTCCAATCCTTAACCGATCAACAAAAGAAATATTCGGTCAACCAAGTTCAGCGACATAACCAAACTCTGAGTTTTACAATCGGGTGGTTGACCTCATTCAAATGATCGAATCAGGTACCGAGAATGGAACATTAAAAAATCAAACGAAAACGATGAATCTCAAGAAAAGTTACTTTCTCTTCCTGTCGATAATATTTTTTTCGTGCGTAAAAAATAATTCAACACTTACTTTAAACAACTCTTCGAGCTTCGGAACTCTTTTTCAAAGCTTTTGGAATAATATGAATATAAACTATGCCTATTGGGACATTGACTCGACCAATTGGGACAACGTTTACAAACAATACCGCCCAATTTTTGAAAACTTAGACATTACCAATGACAACGACGTAAGGAAGTCAGTTCAATACTTCAGGAAAATGACCGAAGCTCTTGTTGACAATCACTATATCATTCGATTTAGCCACAACCTTATTAAAGATTCCATTGTTTATCCCGCACTGTCCAGAAAATTAGAAAGGAGGGACTTCCATAGCCCCTTTCTGTTCGAAAGCATCGACACCGCTTATTTGGATCGGGGCTTTATCACCGGCCATTATGTTTCGATGAATGATCAAGGAATATCAGCGCTTTTGGGTACTATACAAAATAAGATCCTCTATTTTTCATGCAATCAATTTGCGCTCCAGGAAGCTTTTTTGTCGCAGACATCAAACACACTAAAGACTCTAATAGATTCCTTTTTTACAACTGTAAAAGAACCCCCGGAAAATATTGAAGGATTGATAATTGACGTTCGAAATAATTCAGGCGGCAACATTTCGGATTTGAATTTCTTTATCGGCAATTTGATAAGCAAGCCGTTAAAATTCGGTTATACAAGATATAAAAACGGAAATGGCAGGTTGGACTATACTCCCTGGATAGAAGCAACCGTTTTGCCACAACCAGGAGGTAAGGCGTTGAACTTGCCTGTTGTGGTTTTAGCCGATAATTATTCAATTTCTTTGGCTGAAATAATAGCAATGGCGATAAAGGCTATGCCGGAAAGCACTTTCGTCGGAGAGCGGACCTGGGGAGCTACCGGTCCAATAACAGATAACTCAGTTTACAACTTTGGCCAATTTCAAATACCCGGGTTCTTACAAGTGACTACCTCATCCGCCGCTTTTAAATACCTCGACGAAAAAATTTACGAAGAAGTAGGTTTTCCACCCGATATAGAAGTTCCATTTGACATCGACGCGTTGCAACATGGACGCGACCCACAACTTGAAAAAGCTATCACTGTGTTCAAATAGTCCTTTGAATCGACAGCACTCGGATCAAGGTCTATTATGGCCTCGTTGTTGAAGATTTAATGTGAAAAGTGCAAATTGATTTCAAAAAAAACGCGATCCCGCATTCTTCTTTATATTTGCGAGACCAAGCACCTCTAACGATATCAAGCCATAATGATTGGCTACCGCTTTGTGACCATGACTTGTGGTAGCAATTAATTCAACGATAATATTAACAGACATCGTATTAACCCATATCTAATTTCCTGACTAAACTGTTTATGATGAAAAAATTGATCTTTGCTCTTGTCCTCAACTTTTTTGCCCTCGTTGTCTTTTCGCAAACTGCTGTAACTGTAAAAGTAGTAGATGCAAAAACGGGTGACCCGATCCCAAATGTCAGTGTTAAAATAAAAAGTACCGGTAAAGGCGGGAACACAAATTCTGCCGGGATATACCAGGTCCAGGCTTCGGCAAATACTGTGTTGGAAATAAGTAGCATCGGGTATTCGGCAGCCACCATTACACTTACCGACCAAACAGAAGTTACCGTGCAATTACAAGCTGTTATCGTTGACCTCAGTGACATCGTTGTAACCGGAACGCGTGGTGCGCCGAGAGCGAAAATTGAGACACCCGTGCCGGTTGATGTGATCAAAATAAACCAGGCGGGTATGCCTACGGCGAAAATGGATCTTACTTCTGTTTTAAATATAACCGCTCCTTCTTTCAACTACAATAAACAAACAGGAGCAGATGGAGCAGATCACATTGACCTTGGCACATTACGCGGTCTTGGCCCCGATCAAACATTGGTTCTAATAAATGGCAAAAGACGTCATCAAACAGCGTTTGTGACCCTGTTTGGTACAAGAGGCAGGGGCAATTCAGGTGTTGACCTTAATGCTTTTCCCGAAGCAGCAGTTGATCGCGTTGAAATATTGCGGGATGGGGCGAGTGCACAATATGGATCTGATGCGATGGCGGGAGTTATCAACCTGATCCTCAAGAAAAATGTAAATCACCTGTCTGTTAGCGCCGGGTGGAGTGGATACTATGATCACAAATTCAACAGCAAAAATTTTAACGACGGCAATCAATATTATTCAGGTAATGCGATCGATGGAGGAAGTTTCACCTTATCTGTCAACAATGGAATGCCGCTTGGCAAAAATGGTGGGTTCATCAACATTTCTGCTGATGTTCTAACCCAGGCGAAGACCTATCGTCAAACTGATACAACCAATTGGCAAACAGAAAAAGATAATTTACCCTATATAAATAGTTCGCGAAGAGCATTCGGAGATGCATCACTTACTGCGGGCGGTATCATGTATAACATGGAGGTACCTTCAGCGGCTACAGGGGGAATTACATTCTATTCATTTGGTGGTTATAATTACAAAAGTTCGGATGCATTTGCTTATACCCGTAACTATAGCGCAAGGCCCGATCGTTTCCCGGCCAATGATGATGGAACTTTGATCAATGCTCCAACCATATACCGCCATTCCAATGACGGCGAAACTTATTTCAATCCGCATATTCAAACGCATGTGCAGGATGCTTCGCTTGCGCTTGGGATAAGAAAGACCACACGTTCCGCATGGAACTGGGATCTAAGCAATACCATTGGAAGAAATGATTTCCATTTTTTTGGTGACAAAACCTTCAATGCTTCGAGAATAGGCCAGGCTATTCCCAATCATTACGACGATGGTGGTTTCAATTTCCTACAAAACACGTTGAACTTTGATCTCAGCAAATCTTTCAAAACAGTTGCACATGGCCTGAATCTTGGCCTTGGCGCAGAATACAGATATGAGAGATATGAAATTTATGAAGGCGAAGAAGGTTCATACCACAACTATCACCCGGACAGCCTGTTTTATCCAAACATCGGGAAATACCGCGGTCCTGCTTCCGGCTCTCAAGGGTTTCCAGGATTTAGTCCCTCCGACGTCGTTACTGCGAACAGGTCGAACGTTGGTGTATACGTCGACGCAGAATTAAATGCAACAAAGGCCTGGTTACTGGACGGTGCCGTTCGTTTCGAGAACTATTCGGATTTTGGTTCGGTTGCAACTTTTAAATTAGCAACACGCTACAGGTTGGCATCCAACTTCAATGTCAGGGGTTCTGTTAGTACAGGCTATCGCGCACCTTCTCTACAGCAGATAAATTTCAGTAATACACTTACTTCATTCAGCGGTGGACAATTAGTGCAATCGCGTATCGCCAGCAATAAAGATCCTATCACAAGAGCTGCAGGCATTCCTGAGCTTAAAGAAGAGACATCAGTTAATGCCAGCCTTGGGTTTAGCTGGAAACCTGTCAATAACCTGACAATAACTGTGGATGGCTACATGGTAAAAGTTAAAGACAGGATCGTTTTATCTGGTCTGTTTAGCAGAAACGATTCTACTTTGCCGCCGTCATTCACTTCCCAAATTCCTCCTGACGTAACTACTGTCCAATTCTTTGCTAATGCCGTCAGTACTACTAACTATGGGTTGGATGTGATCGCAGATTACGCTGAGAGGTGGGGAAATAAAACGCTTAAGGTGTTGCTTGCAGGAAACATACAAAGCATGACCATTGATGCCGTTCATGTTCCGCCTGCTTTGAGTGGCACAAAACTCAATCAAAAAACATTCTTTAGTGATCGCGAAGAAGCGTTCTTATTGGCCTCAGCGCCCAAACAGAAATTCGCGTTAAGCCTGGATTACAACATTGATAAATTTGGTGTCGGTACTCATCTCACCTATTACGGGAAAGTTGTCTTATTGGGTTTTGGCGACGTTACTGCTGATAATCCCAATCAAACTGGTATCAATCCAATGGTGCCTTCTGATGCTGATCCCAATGTTTATGTACCCGAGCAGTTTAATTTTAACGGCAAGCTGATAACAGATCTGTATGCTTCATATAAATTTTCGAAGGGAGTAACCCTGTTTGCGGGAGCTGATAACTTATTTAATGTTCATCCGGATGTTGGTGTGAATCCATTGGCAAAGGGCTGGGCCGGCGATAACGAATCAGGTGGTCCATGGGATTCTGTACAAATGGGTTTTAATGGGATGCGTTTGTTTGTGAAACTTGCCTGGGAGGTTGGTAAATAAAGTAACTTGAAACTCAAGAAATATAAATCCAAGCCTGCTTTTTAATAGTAGTGCGCTTCGTGGCTGTGTAAATTTTGTGACCTTCTTCTTCCGAACTAGATTTAGCCACAAGTTCACAAAGAATGACAACGGATACAAAGTCCGGCACAAACCGACAATCGCTATGGGTACAATCTTCAGCTTGAAAAAATATTTTCACGCCGCTCGTTTCACGATTTTATTCATTACACTGGCAATATTTTCTTTTGCGCAGAATAAGATCGTTGTATTTCAAACGGACTACGGTCTAAAGGATGGAGCTGTAGCGGCGATGAAAGGAGTTGCAATGGAAGTTTCACCCGATCTTAAATTGTTCGACCTGACGCACGAGATCCCCGCGTACAATATATGGGAAGGAGCTTACCGCCTGGAACAGACTGTTCAATACTGGCCTGCAGGAACTGTTTTTGTTTCTGTGATCGATCCGGGCGTGGGAACAAGCAGAAAGTCCGTTGTCTTAAAAACAAGATCGGGACATTTCATCGTCACTCCCGACAATGGTACCCTGACGTTGATCGCTCAATCATTGGGCATTGCAGAATTGCGGGAAATTGATGAAAAAGTAAATCGCAGAAAGGGATCTGAAGGTTCCTATACATTTCATGGCAGGGATGTATATGCTTACACAGCCGCAAGACTAGCGTCCGGTGTTATTAGTTTTGAACAAGTGGGACCTGCACTACCCAGCCAGGTGATAAGTATTCCCTTTCAGAAAGCAACATTTGAAAACGGAAAGATCAGGGGAACTATTGCTATCCTGGATATACAATATGGTAATGTATGGACGAACATTCCAGATGACGTGTTTAAACAACTCAATGTAAAACCCGGAGACAGCGTTAAAGTGTCGATCTACCATAACAGCATAAAAAAATACGAGGGCAAAATGCCCTATGCTGAAACATTCGGCAGCGTTGCAAAAAATAAACCTTTGCTTTATCTGAATAGCTTGATGCAGGTTGCCCTGGCTTTGAACATGGGGAATTTTTCTGAAGTATACCATATTTATAGTGGCAACGACTGGTCGGTAGTAATTAGTAAATTGCGATAGGAAATCCTTGACGATTGCTTTTTTTAAATAAAAGGGCCGTATATGAAATACCAGTTAACAAAAGATCAGATAGAATCCTATCGGTCTTCCGGTTTTCTTGTCATTGAGAATTTTTTGTCAGAGGACGAACTTGAACACTGGCGAAAAACTGTTACAAATGCTGTGAAAGAAAGAGGTGGAATAAAAATACCGGGGAAAGAAATGAAAACCGGGGAAGCTGATGGCATTAATGAGGATGCCGATTATTTTGGAAAAGTATTTGATCAGCTTATCAATCTCTGGCAAACCGACAAAGGAGTAAAAGAAATTATGTTGGATGAACGGCTGGGGAAGATGGCAGCACAGTTAGCAGGTGTTGATGGTATCAGGATCTGGCACGACCAGGCATTGATCAAACGCCCGTGGGCAAACCCGACTGCCTGGCACCTGGATACTCCGTTCTGGTCATTTTCTGATCGCAACGCGATCTCGATTTGGGTGGCTCTTGATAATGCGACATTGGAAAATGGATGTCTATTTTTCATTCCTGGTTCCCACAAACAAACAAATTTTGACAAAATAACGATCGGCAGAAATATGGATGGCATTTTCGATGTCTATCCTCAATTTAAAAATACAATGCCCACTTCCGCGCCGATGAAGGCGGGTAGTTGTTCTTTTCACAACGGTCTTACGGTTCATGGCGCAAATGCGAACATGACCAACGGATTCAGGAGAGCTATGACATGTGCTTATATGCCGGATGGCAATGTGTTCAATGGAGAACCAAATATTTTACCAGATAATTATTTAAAAAAATTGCAGATCGGGGACCTATTGAATAATGATGAATTAAACCCGCTCATTTATCATTGGATCATTGATCCTAAAACTCACTCACTTCTTAAATTGCCTTGCTAAACAATTGTTTCGTGCCCAACTTGTTTCTCTGCAAATGAAGGTCGAATACACTGCTTATATTCCTGATAAAATGACGACCTGAAGAGGTGACGATCACTTCTTTTTCATTCCATTCTATTAAACCATCATCCCTTAGTTTTTCCAATTCAGGAAAGCATATCTCTCTTAAAACAGGCAGATGAGTCGCCTCTAATTTAGAATAACCCCGGCAAATTATATTGAGAATATATTTTCTAAAAGAAACGTCCTCGCCATTTAAAAAATGTCCTTTAAAGACGGCGAGCTCATTTTTTTGAATAGCATCATAATACTCGTGAAGTGACTTTTCATTTTGCGCGAACGCGATACCTGTATCGCTTATACTTGACACACCAAGTCCCAGCAGAAATGAAGTGTGTTGAGTTGTATACCCCATAAAATTCCTGTGCAAGGTTCCATTTAGCCAGGCTTCATAAAGATCATCTCCCGGCAAAGCAAAATGATCCATACCGATATCAACATAACCGGCTTTCGCCAGCAGTTCTCTTCCGGTTAAATAAAGTTGGAGCTTCTCCGGCGCTGAAGGAAGATCGTTTTCATCAAAGAGCCGCTGGCCGCGACTGGCCCATGGAACATGGGCATAACTATAAAAAGCAATACGGTCAGGTTTCAACCCGATCGTTTGTTGGATCGTTTTTTCGATACTTAGTAAAGACTGGCGGGGCAGGCCATAGATCAAGTCGAAATTCACCGACTTAAATCCAACTTCTCTCGCCTCTTCCGTTGCCCTTCGCACGTTCTCCACCGGTTGGATGCGATTGATCACTCTTTGTACGTCGGGGTCATGGTCCTGTACGCCGTAGCTGATCCGCCGAAATCCAAGATCGTGCAAAGTCTTCAGATGATTCTTCGTAGTGTTGTTGGGATGGCCTTCAATGCTGAACTCATGATGCGGATGAACGATGGCTCTTTTTTCTAAAGATTCGATCAGTAGCCCGAGATTGGAGGGAGAAAAAAAAGTCGGGGTACCTCCTCCCAGGTGAATTTCGCGAATGATAGGTGGTTCGCCCATCAGCTGCCTGTATAAATTCCATTCTTTGGTTATAGCTTCAATGTATTCTCCCTCAACGCTATGATTGTTTGTGATCCTTTTGTTGCAACCGCAATAAGTGCAAAGTGATTCACAAAAAGGTAAATGCACATATAAGCTGATGCCATTTTGAAGATTATTTTTCAAAAACTCTTCCCTGAAAACCTGTTTCCACCTTTCCACATCTATCTCCTCTTTCCAAAATGGTACAGTAGGATAACTGGTATACCTCGGTATCGGGACATTATATTTTTCTAACAATGAGGGATCAATATGCATTGTCAAAGTTTGGTGATCTTGATTCATGTCGTTCGAGGCTTTGTCTTTTTAATATTTCACCTGCTCGAGAGTTCCGGAGGCTACTGGCCGAATTTTTATCCTGACTGCAAACTCCTTTACAAACTCTCTGACAGCATTCCAGTCTGTATATTCATAATCTTTAGAAGTGTCGGTAGTACGGCCTTCCCTTTTTGCGATCGATTTCATTATAAGACGCGTGAAGAAGCCATATTGTGTGTATTTAAGCGCACCTGCAACCTGGGTTGTCATTACAGGCTTCCACCCAATGTGTTCTAGAAAATCAGTTGTGATTTTTTTTGCTTCCTTGTGTTCCTCTTCCAGGTCAGAAGCTATGGCAAGGCACACCGAGAAAAATGCGCCCGGCATTTTATTCAGTGCTTCACTATGCCGCTTAATATAATGCACTACGGCAGACTGATATTTATGTATGTGTATCGATGCACCAATGATCACAGCGTCATACGATGAGGGTGAAGGTGGTGTCTCTGATGCATTCGCCACTGTCACTTCATGACCGCTATCTTTCAAAATAGCTTCCATAAACTGGGATATCTTACGCGTCTGTCCCTCGGTAGTGCCGTAAACTATTAGAACTTTCATACTCTTTTTTGATACAAGATTACTCCTGGTTAAAGAGTTCAACAATGAGAACCATCAGCAGCTCTGTTGTTTGTTATCAGTTGTTTAAGTGACAGAAAATAAACTACCCCTGAGAAACCAGGGGCAGCATCATTAAAATGAAACCCAAAAATGAACGATTCATGCAACGCTTTAAAGGTATTCCTGCAACATATTGTCACGACTGATCTTACGCAGCACGGCACATGACCTTTGTCAGGAAATTATAGTATAAAACTAACATGCACATTAAGCCCGGGCATTGCTTGTATGTGACCCATCGCAAGTTCTTGCTTTATGGGTTTGCTGTAAAATATGCCGGCGGCAATCTTTCTGTTGTTTACATCAAGACCGATCATTGCCTGGATATTGTATCCTCCTGTATGATCAACCGAAATCCCACTTGCCTTGTCCTCGTTCATCTTTTCAGCAACAAGACCTGCATTGGGAATTATTGAAATATTTCGCATGTCCCTGATGTATTTGAATTGGACCACAGTTAACAGACGGTTACCAAAGCGATAGTCGTCTTTATTAGCAGTATTCAATTTGTAGGTAACGCCAGTACTCATCGCAATCTTTTTATACCGAAAGGAGTAGGAACCGTTTAGTAAATAATCTGTGCTCCCTGTTCCTGCCTGGAAATTTGGATTGTCCACTTCTTCTTCACTACCCTCTTCATAATGATAATTGCCGGTTGGCAATTTGATGCCGGCTCCCGCAACAAAAGTTTGCCGAAACTGATTGTTTGAAGAAATATGATCAACAAGTCTATAGTTGGCGAGAAAAACAACATCGCCCAATTTGTTCAGCGATTTAATTCCTTCTGGTCCCTTCTGCATGTTCGACTGGAAAGGAAGATATCCCATTAATTCAATTTTTTTTGCGATAGTAAATTGTCCCGCCACCGAAAAGCTATTGTAATACTCCTTGTTCAACATTTCAGTTCCCAGGTCGTCGTGAGCATTGGTTTGGTAGTGGCGATAATTATACCCAAAAGTGATGAACTTTTGAGCAAAATGCGGAAACATATGCGGATTGAAATTTCCAACTCCGCACCCACAGATATCACAAGCTTTGGAAGAATACGCAATGATGATTGCAAATAAAACGAAAATGATTTTTTTCATAATGAGTCTCTTTGGTGATCAAATTCTGTACAAACACAAATGTATTTTGCTGAGGTCCGACAGACGCTTGTTTTCCTCAGTATAAGACATGATGTTGATCAGTGATGAATTTTGTTAAGCCAACACCAAATACAAAAAACCTGCGAGCGGTTTCAACAAATTATTGAAATTCGACAGCAGGTGTGACAATAAAGACTCTCCTATTGTTATTTAACTATGCAGCATTGACAATCCTGGCCGGGCTCTGAAAGTTTGATCGCCCTGGGAAAAAGAACATTATTTTCCAGGTGAATATGCCGGTGAAGATCTTCTTCGAATGCCTGCAATGCCGCAAAGCTTAGCCGGTAAGTGGTGCAGGCATCGGCAGGGGGATTATAATCTCCGGAAAGTTGCCGGATCTCTTTGAGGAGATTGCCGGCATGTTCGTGTTCATCTTCCATTACCGTAATGGGTATTTGTATACTCATCACTCCGGGCTGGCCATTTTGAATAGCAGTTTCCAGTTGTTTTATCCTGGGAAAGAGAACTTGTTCCTCCTTCTGCATGTGCATTTCCATCTCATCTTTCAATTCTGAAAATTTTTCGAAGATTGTATGCAATTCACTGTGCCTGTCCCCGTGTTTGAAGGATACTTTTTGCAAATAGTAGAAAATTTGAGGCAAGGCCTGCCTGGTATAATCGTGATGAACCGAAACAATATAATCGGCCAACGTAGCTAAGGATAACTTATTAAAATCAATCGTGTTCGTCTCATTTCTATTCAATGCAATATCCAGTTCCTCCGCGATCGTTTCGCTGGGGAGGTCTCTTTCCTCGCAGGCTGCCTGCAGTGAACGTTTTCCTTTGCAACAAAAGTCAAGGTTGTACTTTTCGAAAATAGCGGCGGTCTGGTGGTTGTCATTCACGATTTGCGCCAGTGTCTTAGATAATATTTCATTTTTCATGAGTGTAGTTTATTAAGGTTTTAGAATCACAGATCTTTCTTTTTAAACGTTCGAAGAGCACCCCATAAGGGAATCACCATCCAAAGGAGCATTACTCCTGTCACAAACAGCATTCCTTTGAAACTTCCAAAGAAATCCTGGTACAAAGCGCCGGTGTAGCCCATCAAAGCGCTTACGTCCATTTTGAGCATAATAAAAATGCGGCCAAGATCAACTGGATTCAGGGCTGATAAGACCAGTGTCAGTTTTTCAAGCGGATAATCGCTAAAAGTAAAAAGTATCAAAAGTATCAGGCCGTCATAAATGAGTGCAAAATAGAACCACAGTAACAAAGCGAACCCGATTCCCCGGGCCTTGTCCCTCGCTTTCACCGAGGCCCAGAACGCTATCGATGTAAAGACCAGCGTTAACGCACAGCCGGTAAATATCATCGCGAGACCTGTCGAATCCATCGAAAAAATCAGGATCGGAACTCCGACTCCGATAAAGAATGCGCTTACTAATGAAAGAGCCACGCCGCTGTATTCACTCAACAAGATCCTCGTCCGGCTCATTGGTTGTGACAGCATCAGTTCAATGAATTCGTAGGAATTATAATAGTGGATCGTAGAAAATATCATGCTGATCAAAGGCACAACGATCAGGACAATGTTTAACAAGCTTAGCATCGCCTTGCCGTTATTTTCTTCCATTCTGAATAAACTAATGGAAACGATAAAAAGAAACAGGGTATATGCCAGTATTATCTTACTTCTTAAAATGTCATACAAAACGTATCTGGATAGTTTCATCATAAACTATAATCTTTGCTCTTCGTCTTCAGGTTTTATATTGAGTACTTCATCGATCCATGAACCTGGCTGCATTTGGTGTTTCATGATCTTTGCGATCGCCTTTCCGAGTTTTGGTTCGCCAGTTTCCTTTCTCAATGTTTCGATATTTTTAAAAAACTGTATTTGCCCGTCCTGCAGGTACACTATATCGGTAGCCAGGTCGTCGAGGTCACTTAAAATATGTGATGTGATAAGTATAAGCTTGTTCTTTTTTTTCTCGGCAATAATTTTTTCTTTTAAAATCTCCGATGATAAAGGATCAAGGCCTGCTGTAGGTTCATCTAATATCAGGATGCCGGGGTTAAAATAAAATGCCAGGGCGGCGCTTACTTTTTGGCGTGTCCCACCACTCAGTGTCCGCATGGGTTTATCAAAAATGGAAACGAGATTAAATTTCGTTATCAGGTCAGTATCCAGATCATTTTCTGAAGCATTCCGAATGTGCTTCATCATAGTAAAAAGTTGTCCAACTTTCATGTTATCGGGATAACGGCCGATCTGCGGCATATAACCGATCTGCTTTCGATAAGACGGATCTCCATTGATCTTCATGTCGTTCACATAAATTTTTCCTTTGGCCGGCCTCACCATTCCCAAGATACATTTGATAAGAGTTGTTTTACCAGAACCATTGGGGCCGATCAACGAGATCACTTTTCCACTGTTTAGCTGCACAGAAACCTGGTCAAGTGCCTGCAATTTCTTAAACTTCTTACTTATGTTTTCGATGCGGATCATAACTTGTTCGGTTTTAGCACTGGCTTTTCATCAACTAAATTTTCCGGCGTAAGTGTTGGAATGGCTTTCTCAGCTTTATCCAACAGGTTTACCATAAAACTTCTCAGCAGTATCAGCGAATTTGGGTTTTCTTCTACTATCATGGAATACATGCTAACCGGGTGATAAGCCACGTCCCCTACTCCATCCTTATTCATGTCGTATCCCTCATATTTATCCCAGTAATTACCAGAGAAAGTGTTTAGCACCAGGGTGCCATTTGTGCCCACGTCAAAACTGTTGCCGATAAAATTATTGTGCCGAAAATTATTGTCCTCGCAACTTGCCTGTACTTTAACGGCCCAACCATTTTCTTTAAAAAGGTTTTGACGGATCTTCATCCTGCTTGTCCCCTCCAGGTGAAGACCGATCGTGTTCTTAGAAAATGTATTGTGCTGAATGTAGCTGTCCGAGATATCCTTTAGTAAAATGCCGTAAGCCGATCCGCCCCAGTTTTGCTCGAAGTGATTCCATTCCATATTTACTCTCTTAGAATACATCACCGCCACACCGGCTCCGTTCTTTCTAAACGTATTATTGAAATACACATCATCATTTGAAAACATGAAATGGATCCCATAGCGGATATTATTTTCACTCAAATTATTTTGAACTGTTGAAAGAGAAACAAATTCAAAATAGATCCCATCCCTGTGACCCTGGACATGATTGCCATCTATCAACGCGTGATTCGATTTCCAAAGGTGAATGCCATTACCTGTTAATTGTTCTGATTTTGGTGAACCGGTGATAGTATTATGGCGTATCACGGCATAGCTTGTATTGGAAACATGAATGGCGAAATAAGCATTTGAGATCGTATTGTTTTCAATAGTGATGTTCAGAGCATCAATGATCTTAATGGAAGCGTAATCATTCAGGGCCGAATAACCGGAGTTTCGAAATGTGATTCCACTGATAGTGATGTTTTTTCCGCTGACAGTCAAAATTTCGTATTTGTTTTCGCCATCCAGGATTGGATTACCAATCCCAATGATGGCAATTGATCTCGTGATAGCGAGGTTACCTTCCTTATACACACCTGCATTAAGTAAAATGGTGTCTTTATCATTAGCTACCGATAATGCGTTTTTTAGACTTGTTATTGATTGATCTTTGCCAACCACAATTTTTTTTGCGGATGCAGAAGCGAAAAGAAAGATACTTACTATGGTCAACAGATTTTTCATTTACTACTCTGATTTGTGGAGCACATCGTTCCAGCTCGTCACTTCTCCGGGGGCCGTGTTCTTCATTTTTTCCGCTTCCTTTTGCGAAGCAAATGCGGCTGCATTTCCTCCCATTGGCGTTTTTAATTCAGGACTCACCAGGAGAAACGCTTTGTTTACATCGATGAAATCGTTCTGCTTTTGAAAATTAATGAAGAGCTTTTGCGAGATCTCATCTTCCTTCAGGATGCCGGACTTAAAAAAATGGATCATGCAGGCCGCGTCATCAAACCTGTACACCTTTCCTTTTTTTGTGATTATTTCTCCGCCAAATTTTGGATCGACAATGGTCATCTTGCAATTGTCACAAACATCTTTTCCGTAGTTAAAAGGCTGAGGCTTGTTTGAACAAGATGAAATAAAGAATACTAATAAACCCGCCGCCAGGGCAGCATTGGTAACTGGCTTCACATTCTTTTTTGTCTTGCGTTGATGATACCATTCAGCGAACCAAACCGTAAAAGCCAGCGCACCGGCTGCGATTACGATCCAGCCACCAACATCGGGAAAAGAATAGGCGTCGAAGTTCAATAATCGTTTATGCCCGAATAAGGGAGGTTGATAGGTTAATCCGGGTACCTGTATAGGTGCGCTTGGATCTAGATCATGCCCGTAATTATATCCCCACTTATAAAAATCAGCCATCGCCAAAACACCACCAATAACTGTAAGGATCAAATAATAGAATAGAAATTTTCTTCTCCCCGTAACGGCAACCGCCATTCCCAGCAGTATGAAAAATCCAACTACATAAGGAAGAAATTTGAACTCGGGAAACATTGCCACGCTGATATGTTTCATTCCGATATAGTGATTCAACCCGTTTATAATATCCACCTGGCCCGTAATATTATTGATCCAGATATTCATCGTCAATCCCTCCGGATATTGTGGCGCAAACAAATCAATACGCCAAACGGGCAGAAAGAAGACCGCGATCAATGCACCCGATGCAAAGGCTGCCAGGATCCTCGACGTAACGGTGAGATTAGCCTTCATGGTTTTTAAATTTTAGCTGTTATCTTTTTTATGATACAGTTTCCGGAATCTAAATCCATCCGCGATCAAAAACATAACAGCAATTGCCAGCCAGAAAACAATGTTGACCCAGTTGCGTGTTCGAAATGCTTCCAATAATGACATCCCAAAAAATAGTAAGAATACGGTGAAGCTTGCAGGCAGTTTTAACAAGGGTCTTGATAAAGCTTTTAAGAATTTCATATACTGAAGATTTTGATGATAGTTTGTTATTTTTTTGCTGGGGGTAGCAACACTCCATCAACAATGTGAACCATTCCATTTGATGCCTGTACTGACCCAACAATAGTGGCTGAGTTATTCAATATTATTTTTCCATCCTTCACACTGACGGTAACATTATCACCATTGACCATTCCTATTTTTTGTCCGTCTTTAAAATAATCTGCTTTCAGTGCGGAAGTAGTAACATGATATTGCAGGATGTTTTGAAGGTCCGTTTTCTTTTCAGACTTCATCAGATCGTCAAGGGTTCCTTTAGGCAGCTTGTCAAAAGCTGCATTCGTTGGAGCAAACACAGTAAACGGCCCGGGATTAGCAAGAACATCTACAAGGTCAGCTTGTTTTAATGCAGTTACCAGCGTTGTATGATCTGGAGACCCCACTGCCACCTTCACAATGTCTTTCATCGAGGCATCATCTTTTACATTTGCCTGGCCAGCGTCACTGGCTGCTTCAGTTGAGGCATTGGTCGTTGTTTGCGTGTTGCTCCCGCATGACATTAAAAAGATGGCTGCAAAAACTGCCAGTAATTGAAATATCTTTTTCATGTGCTTTGGCTTTGTGCCTTTGATTGCCCGTGACAAATACATCGGACAATGAAAGGACGGTTCGTTTTATTTGTTTTGAGCTATAGGACCAGTGGGTTCGTTTTTGCCAGTGCTGAAAGTGATAGGCACATTAGAACCCGGCGCACTCACACGTATATATCCCTGCATTTCCTGGTGCAAAGCCGAACAGAAGTCTGTGCAATAAATTGGAAACACTCCTGTACGGTCAGGTTTCCAGGCCAGTGTTTGTGTTTCCCCAGGCATGATAAGAAGTTCGGCATTATTTGCACCCTTTACCGCAAAGCCATGCGGAATATCCCAGTCCTGTTCGAGATTGGTAATATGGAAGTAAACAATGTCCCCCAACTTCACTCCTTCTATATTATCAGGAGTAAAATGAGAACGGATAGCAGTGATGTAACAGTGTACCTCGTTCCCTTTACGTTCAACCTTGGCATTTGCATCACCTTTCGCTGCAAATGGATTCTGGTTATCCTCTATCTTATAGATCTTTTGAGAATTTTTAACGATGAGATCAGCAGGAATAGCTTCTGCATAGTGAGGCTCGCCAATAGTTGGAAAGTCAAGAAGCAGTTTCATTTTTTCACCGCTGATATCATATAACTGTGCGCTCTGCGCTAATTCAGGGCCAGTTGGCAAATAACGGTCTTTTGTAATCTTGTTATACGCGATCACATATTTGCCCCAGGGTTTTCTTGTAGGCCCACCAGGAACAGATAAGTGGCCCACTGAATAATAAGTAGGAACTCTGTCAAGAACTTTCAAATCGGATATTCTCCACTTTACTATTTCAGAAGAAACAAAGAACGAAGTGTAGGCATTTCCATCCGCGTCAAACTCTGTATGCAAAGGACCAAGACCCGGCTTCTGTACTTCACCATGCAATACCGACTCATACTTCAATACAGGAATACCGTCATAATCGCCATCAAAATTTTTATCAGCAATCGCCTTTTGAATTTTTGTGAATGAGAAAACAGGGATCACGGCCGCGAGTTTTCCGCTGCCGACGATATACTCCCCGGATGGATCAGTATCACATCCATGAGGAGATTTTGGACATGGCATGAAATAAACCATGTCGGGACAATTTTTTGGATCGAGTACCAGCACTTCTTTTTCAATTTCAGAAGTGGCCGAATGACTATTCTCATTGTAGACATTGTGAGCGTAAGCAACAGTTCTTTTCTCTGCTTTACCTGCTTTTACATATTCTTCGGCCTTTTTCCAGTTTACACACATGATAAAGTCTTTGTCTCTCTGGCTGGCATTTACTTCAAGCAGTGTATTTGCTTTTTCAGAATTATAACAGCTAAAGAAAACCCAACCATGCGACTTTCCTTTTCCGGCTCTTGCGAGGTCAAAATTTACTCCGGGTGTCTGGATCTGGAAAGCGATACTCATTTTTCCGGAAGTGTCAACATGAACAAAGCTGACAGTGCCTTTGAAATTTTGCTTGTATGTGTTAATGGGCACATCGCCATTGGTGTTATCCAAAGGGACGCTAAATCTTGTGCCCGCAACTACATATTCTGAGTTTTCGGTAATAAAAGGCGAAGAGTGATTACCTGCACTATTCGGTATTTCCAAAATCTCCGCCGTACGAAAAGTTTTAAGATCAACACGGGCAATTCTTGGCGTGTTGTTACCGTTGGCAAAGACCCAACGGCCGTCCTGTACGCCGTTTGTTTCTGATAAAGCAATGTGATGGAGGTCATCCCACGGAACGTAACCATGCGAGGTATTTAACATGGGTTTTGTTTCTTCGCTATAACCGTAACCTTTTTCGGGGTCAACCGAGAAAACGGGAATTACACGGAACAGGCGTCCTGATGGCAACCCATATACGCTCATCTGCCCGCTAAAACCACCTGAGACAAAATCATAAAACTCGTCATATTTACCAGGCGCTACATAAGTTTTTTGCGCTGCATCACCACTAACAGCTGATTGAGCACCGCGTGGTTTACAACCGATCAAACTTGCAATCGCTGCGACTGTAGTTATTGCAATTAACTTTGAAGACGTATTCATACAGTTTTTTTTATAATTAGAAATTTTAAGCTTGGTTTATTTCTCTCCATCGTTGTTTCGCTGAAACTCCAGCACTTGCCTCGCATCTTCCAGCGAGAGGTTTTGATTCGGCATGCGAACCATGCACAATTCCAAAAGTTTTTGCGCTTCCGGATCTTTATCCAACATGTAATCTGTATTCGTGACCATATTCATTATCCAAACAGGGGTCCGTCTTTTAGTCACATCCTTCCAGCCAGGGCCGACCAATTTCTCATCATTTAGTTTGTGACAGGGCTGGCACTTCAATTCATAAATGCCTTTACCCGCAGCTACCCAATCTTTATTGAGCGGGCGGGTAATTTGGATATCCGATTCCTTTACTTCGGCGCCACGTGTTTCTGGCTGATTTTTAGTTAGTTCGTTTACGTCAACGACAGGTTCATCTTTTTTTACCCCTTCGCTGCCACAGGATATTGCAAAAAGGCTAACGAATCCGGGAACAATAAGAGAAAAGAATAGTTTTTTGTACATAATCGCGGTTTTAGAATTAAAGACATTCACGTCTTAAATGGAGCCAAAGTTATTTTCTGAATTTTCCGGGCGATATGAACAATATCATTCTATTGGCTGATATTTCTCATGGTGTGGCTTACGGTCAGTACGTTTTTGACCAGAATCAATTCGTAGAAGTCATTTAAACAGGGGTCGAGTTCATTTCCAATTTACCGAAATAGCAGTGTTATGAGCGAATATGAGGCATTATATCTTCAATTTCCGCTTTCCATTTTCTATTCCTGCATAATTATATAACCTTTTGCAAGAAACGAGGGGCTGCTTAAAACATAAGCCGTCAAAAATTATTGTAAAGGGGTTTTCTATGCATAATTTTATATGACCATTCCTAAATCAATAATTATGCGACCGAAATTTTTAATTGCAACATTTGTGATAGGCACAGCCATCCTGGTGATAGCCTGTAATTCCTCCTCGGACAACAAGCCTTCCGAAGGCACAACGCCTGACAACTCCTCTGCCAAAACTGACACCGCCACCTCCGCCGAAAGCGCCAGCAATGACAAAGCGGGAGTTGGAAAGTTCAAGCACGTGGACTTGACACATCCTCTTGATCAAAAGATGGTTGCCACTGGTAAAAATGTTTATGACCTTAAATGTGCTTCCTGCCACAAGCTGACGGATGAAAAATTAGTTGGTCCTGGATGGAAAGACGTCACCAAAAGAAGAACTCCTGAATGGATCATGAACTTTGTGACCAACACAGACGAAATGCTTCAAAAAGACGCAGTCGCTAAGAATCTTTATGAGGTTTGTCTAGTGAAAATGCCCAATCAAAATTTAAGCGATGATGATGCGCGAGCTCTTTTGGAATTTCAACGCGGTAACGACGGGGAAAAGTAAGAGTGGATCATCCGGGTATAAAGTTTATTATTCATTGAATAGGCGTTTTATCATTCCTCAGTCTGCCGGCAAGTATCCAGAAAGCAGAAGTAAACAAAAAAATGCTTGCCATCCACAAAAGCCATGGGTAAAGGCCACTGGTTGAGTAAAACATCAGGCCCACTCCTTCAATCAACAAGACAGTTTCATTTAGGATCACTGCTGCCGCAAAGCATCCAATAGCGGTGTTCGACACTCTTTTCGTTTTAACGAATACTCCCTCTTCCAGGAAGTTAAAAAAAATGTAGAAACTGACGAACCCGAGGAACACCATGTGAAGAAAGCCAATAATGATCGGGCGATAGCCAAAAACAGCATTCCCAAGAGAAGGAATGATCGTTCCCATTTGCAAAAGCATTTTTATTGCAAATGATATCATCGAAAAAATGAGCAATGTTCGCGCAAGAGGTGAAACGGACCTTAGGTATATCGGTTTGTTGAGAAATATCCTGGAAAAAAATACCAGGCTAACGATGATCAAAATACAACCGACCAAAGCAAGTCCCCGGATATAAAGATTATAGCCATGCCATAGAAGAGATAGAAAAAGCGCAGGTACAACCGAGAGGCAAAGAAGTAACGCAAAATGCCACATTCTTTTTCGCATGTTATCATTCATGAAGATTAATAGACGATTGAACAAAAGGGCAAAAACAGAAAGTGTAAAGAACCCGTTATATTGGAAATGCAGATAGGTATATATCGCGTCGCGGTACAAAAAGGCATTACCCGTTTCTGCGGCCATAATATAAGCAAGAGTAAAAGGCCCAATCGACGAAATAACAAGACTAACCAGGGCTGACTTACTTAATAGGACGATGGATCTTTCTTTTTTTGCATTTCGAAGATCTTTGATAAATGTCCAACTGAATACGTAAGTGATAAAAATAAATGCAGTAGAAAAAATTATAGAAAATAAGGCGTACCCCTGGAACGGAAAGGTGATAAGCATTCCTACAGAAGTAATCTCGATGCCCCAAAGTATCCATTGATAAATTTTCTTTTGCTTTTGATCTTCAGCAAGGAGGTTGTCCACAAACAAGATCATCAAAGCCAATGTCACCCAACCCCCAAATGCAAAATGCGAATGTGCGCTAAGAAAGTTTTTGTAGTCAATAAATTTTATGGGAAACAGGAACTTGGTTCGCAAGCTCATTCCAAGCAAGGCTACAATGCATAGATTTACCAAAGACACTGTTATCCAGAGATACCTTCTTCTCATTTCAGAAATTCAAATGCAAAGCTATCTCAAATAAAACACCTGTTCGCCAGGCGACCATAAATTGAAGAGGTTTGATGGCCTAATAAGTTGCGAATTCTTCATGATTTATTTTCTCCTTCACTACTAATAGCTGTCTTTCTTTCAGAGCTTTTCGCCGGCTGACAATAAACCAAACCAACGGGATCACTCCACCAATTGTAAATATTGAGCCCCCAATGATCCGAAGCCAGGTCAAAGTTTGAAATCCTGAACTTTCAATGAATGAACTGCTTCTCGCATACCACAAACCGCGTTCAGTTACCGTTTTGAACTGAAGAATTCCGGCCGGAAACAGGTCAAGAAATACCATCAGCAACAAGCCAACGTTGATCGACCAAAAGACAGTTTTGATCACACGCGGATTCCATGAACCAGCTTTGAATAATAATTGACAGCAGAACAACACGGCGGCCAAAGCGAGGTTTCCATACACACCCATCAATGCGGCGTGGCCGTGATTCACTGTCAGGTATGTACCGTGCTCATAATAATTTGCGATAGGAAGATTGATAATAAAGCCCAATACACCTGCCCCGAAAAAATTCCAGAAATTAACCCCAACAAGGAAAAGAAATACCTCGGAGAAGCCAAATCGGTTGACCTGGTTACCATTGCTTCCATTATGCTGTTCGAGAACTTTCGGGAGCTTGCTAAATCGCCACGCTTCCAGTGTAAGAAGGATCAATGGAATGACCTGCAATGTCGAAAATACGGCACCTAATGCCATCGTGCCAACTGGTTTTGCATTCCAATAAAAATTATGCGATATGCCAAGCAAACCCGAACCAAGGAACAAAAGCGTGGCAAGATAAATCACCCGGATCGCCGCTTGTTTACTGACGAGGCCCATCATCACCATAAAATACCCGATCAATACGGTTGTAAATACTTCAAAAAATGCTTCGGCCCACATATGGACGACCATCCAGCGCCAAAAATCAGCAATGACAAAATTCGTTTTTGGCGTTGCAATAAAACCCGATATCAACAACAAAATAATACTGAAGGTTGAATACACTAACCAGTTCGGCAAAGCCCATGGTTGTTTCAATTTCATCACCGGTTTAATTCCATTGTATAAAGTAATGGCCCAAAGAATAAAAACGATGCCGAGCATTACCTGCCATAATTTGCCTATCTCGACATATTCCCATCCCTGGTGCCCAAGCCAATACCAATTTTTTCCAATCAAACCTTTTGGCCCGAGAAAGATTCCTGCAAAGGATCCGGCAACCAGCAAAAGGGTAAGCGAGAAAATAAAATTGATCAACGGAATCTGTTTTTTTGATTGTTCGCGTGAAACAAGCGACATCATAAAAAATGAAGCCCCGATCCAACAGGCCGATATCCACAAAAGCGACAGTTGCACATGCCAGCTTCTTGTTATGGTGATGGGTAATGACTCAGAAATATTAAATCCAAAGAAATTTACAAATCCAACAAAATCATGGACGGTTAATATTCCAGCCAACACCTGCAATCCGAAAAGTAAAATCGCAACATAAAAAAATTTGTATGTGGAGCGTTGCACAGCATCGGGAATGAACTTCTTCACGTCATCCTTTGTCATGAATGATTGTGCTTTGCGTATATAGGCATAGTCATCGAGCTTTTCAAGTTTACCATGGTAATACAAAACCAGGCCCAAACCAAAAACCAATCCTAATGAACCAACGATGCTCCAAAGTATGATCGCGGGACTCGGAGTGTTCCCTGCTTTTTGATCATAAGGCCAGTTATGCGTATAGCTATAATTCTCTCCGGGTCTTTCAGCTCCGCACCCCCAGGCGCCCCAAAAGAAAAAAGCGGACAGGGATCTGATCTCTTTGTAGCTGGTAATATAGGCACGGGGTTTAAATGCACCAGGTAGAGAAGCGTCAGTAAACTTCCTGTTATAATATTTCTCAAGTGCTTTGGCAGCGAATAACTGTGCATTCGTGAGTGTTACTGTGTTATTGCCTTTGTCGTACGTGTTAGTTTTGATCTCTTCTTTGACTTTTTCAGAAATGCCTTTTCGCATTAAATCATTGTTCTCGCCAGTTCTCATTTCAGATTGATGATAATCTTCCATGAATTGAGAAATATAGTGAAGTGCTTCAGCCGTAAAATCGGGTCCACGGTTTGCCCCATCACCAAACATTGACCCGTATTCCATCAATGCATATTTCTGAAACACCGCCTGTCCCTCCAAAATTTCCTCCTTCGAAAATATTGTCTCTTTGTTGGCAGAAACAAATGATGCGATGGGTGGCGCTTCTGTATAAGTATGTACACCTATCATGGTAACGCCGGCCGCACTGATTGTAAAGATGGCCAATAACGGCAGCCACCAGTTACGAGGATTGAGCAGGTAGTGAATGAAACTTCTTTTTTTCATAATGCAAGGGTGTGCTAAAGAATTGATGAATGCAGAGTGCAGGATTGCGAACTAAGAGAACCCTAATTTAATGCCGCGCTATCTACTTTCCTGGTCCTGCAATGGAGTCGCTAATTAATAAAAGACACTCATGTCCGTTATGACGAAAATCATTTTTTTCCCTGATACCCGTCAGACAGTAGTCGGTTAACGCCATCTATTTTCGTCGGCGCGATTTTGATTTTCAATTATCTTCACTAATACTCTCCTGGAAAGCCGGCAAATTGTACAATATGGCGCGGGCCTTTTGCTCATGATAAAAATCACGTTTATGACTGATTCGCCTCAGTAACGGGGTTAAATGAGCTCGCTACTTTCGATAGCATAATTATTTTATGCTGTTTTCGAAATCGTTTGGTTATGCATTGCGGGGAATTCTGTACGTAGCCATCAGTGGTAACGAGCACAAAAGGATACCCATCGAGGAAATATCTGTTCGCCTGTCTGTACCACGTCATTTCCTGGGAAAGATTATGAATAGGTTAGCAAAGGAAGGTATCCTTAGTTCTACGAAAGGCCCGAATGGCGGATTTGCATTAAACGACCTGACCTTGTCAACTTCTTTGCTGACCCTACTCGAATCGATCAATGGCTTAAACCAATTTAACGAGTGCGTTTTAAGGTTAAAAAAGTGCAACTCGAAACACCCTTGCCCTTTGCATGAACGGATCCAGGGATATAAGGCCAGCGTCCTGGAACTTTTTTCAAGGACCGATATAGCCAGCTTAATAAAAAAGAATCAACCTGATTTTATAAAAACAATTTCAGTCGCATAGAAAATGTTAACCCAACATTCGAAAAAAATAAATATTGATTGGTCCATATCGGAGATTGTAAAAGCGGATTACCGAACAGCTGATGTATTTAACAAATACGGAATTGAATTTTGTTGCGGTGGCCGATGGCCGCTAAGAACCATTTGCGAAGCAAAAAATCTTGATCTGAATATCGTAACCGGTGAACTTGAAGAGTCGATCCGGACGATCTGTCTTCCGAGCTCGCTAAGGTTTGAAGAATGGAGTATTAATTTTCTTACAGAGTATATTATAAACGTTCATCACAATTACCTGAAAAGAGAACTGCCAGGCATTAAAGATTACCTGGCACGATTCGTCGAAGGACACCGGGATAAATTTTCATACCTGCCGGAACTTCAAAAAATTTTTACTGAATTGTCGAACGAGATCCTTCCCCACCTGCAACAGGAAGAAACCATTATTTTTCCATACATCCGGCAAATTTCTCATGCCTACCACAACAAGGAAACGTACGCGGCATTGTTGGTTCGTACACTGAGAAAACCGGTGGAAAACGTAATGAATCATGAAGACGAATCGATGAACAAATTCCTTCAGCAGATACGCCAGCTCACCGATCATTATAATCTTCCCGAAAAAGCATGCGTTAGTCATAGGGTAGTTTTTTTAAAATTATTAGACCTGGACAATGATCTTGTTCAACACTTATATCTCGAAAACGGTATCCTTTTCCCCAGGGCCATTGCTATGGAAAAGGAATTACTCGAGCGAAATGATTATTGAGTGATGAGATATCTATGCTCACCCTTGCCTGCAACTCTGTTAATTCTCCCGGACAATTAAACTGAACTGTCTACTTTTGGGTTATCAAATAAGCTAAACAGTTTGGTTTAAAATCTTGTCATGATGAAAAAACCTCCTTTCGTAGTTGGTATCGTTTCGATCATCCTGCTTATTTACTGCGTCCTTATCGGATTCAATATCGCGTTACCTGTTGCTTATTTAATTTTCAGTGTTTCGCCGCTTTTGCTCGGATGGCTGGCTTATACTATAATCCGGTTTGGAATTTATAGAGGAAAAGAATTTCATACCTACCAGGAATGGGGTTACGAGGACAGGAATAAGCAAGATGTTGATATTTTATAAGGTGGCGTCTTAATGACAATTTATTGCCGATGGCGATGCAGGTTGTAGAAGCGGACTTAGAAACGGTATCCCAAGATTCATGCCTCTTAATATGAGCACAACGGCCATTATGGAAATAAAAATGGGTATCATTGTGCGGAATGAGATCCTTACCGATGGATTAACAAAATGTTTAAAGAAACTGACGGCCATCATGGCGGGCAATGTTCCCAATCCAAAAGCCGCCATGAATGACACGCTTTGATAAACTTCAGTTGTTACCAATGCACCGGCTAACGCCATGTATACCATTCCGCAAGGCAGAAAACCATTTGCTATTCCAAAAAATAAAAACGGGACTGATCCATGAGATTTTAAAGTTCTCATCATCAGCCGCTGAATCACCAGGTAAAATGCACTTAGAAAATGAGGTTGTGATCTCTTTTTTAATATCCAATATTGAACAACAAAAAAAAGAATGAGGATACCCATACCGATTGAAAACCACCGTTGGAAACCGGCGAGATAAACACTGCGACCGCCTAATCCAAAAATAAAACCGAGAGCGGAATAGGTGATCACTCTTCCAAATTGGTATAACAGAATAGAAATTATTCTTTGAACCCCTGGCAAATGTTGAGTAGGTAGTCCCAACGATAATGGACCGCACATTCCAACACAATGCAAACTGCTTACCAGTCCTAATGTGAATCCTGCTATAATAAACGGCCACGACATTACAAGATTGTAAAAGGTTGTTCGGCGTGATAATGTTTGTTACGATTGGTCCAGTCAAACTTTACTGTGTATTTTCCAGTCAGTACTATTTTTTTACTGATGCATTGAATGGCATCGGAATTGGTTTCGATCGAAATGTGCCTGTCCTTTTTTATGTCGGCCGCACAGTAAAACCAGATATCACCGGAAACATTTCCAATTTTCATTTCCGCCGGCAGTTGTACAGTGACTAGCTTCTCATCCTGGCTAAGTTTAATTTCCCCACTTAAAGAATTCGCCATTCTTGCACCGTCAATTACATCCTGGTATTTCAATTCGTCTTTATAATAGTCTTTTGTCACAAGATCAGTATTGACATGCATGCAGCGATAGACCAGGTAGATCATCCCGATCGCGAACACAATAAAGACGGTTATTAATTTTTGTCCCCAGTTCATATAAAATTCATTTAGATCCGGGCCGATATATTGGCCCCATAAAATTTGTAGTGAGTGTGGTAATCTTTTTTCCTCCACTGTACAACCCAACCTCCAATTTTAATTTCCTTTCTTTGATGAGATCATTTGGCAATACAATGAAGAACGATCCTTTTCCCTGCCCTTCTTTTGGAACAGCAATTGGTCTTCCTTCTGCCTCAATGATTCTTCCTGGTGCGTTCTCGAGTTTTAGAATTAATGGAATGTCTTTGATCGTTTTGTTGATGATCTTAATATTGTAAAGATTGGATACACTATCTGTACCTCGCTCCTGGTACAACATTCCTGCCGCACGGATAACGGTGCCATCAACATCTTTACGGCTTGCTAATAAAATTGTCAACAAACCTGTCAGTAATACCAACAGCACCGTATAAAATTTCATCCGACCAGTATACCTGAGTTTTTTTCCATTCGCGATACCATTTTCGGAAGCATAGCGTATGAGCCCCGTGGGCCTGTTTACCGCTTGCATCATTTTGTTACATGCATCAATACAGGCAGTGCATCCAACGCATTCCATCTGGGTACCATTACGAATATCGATGCCCGTTGGACAAACTTTTACACATTGGAAACAATCAATACAGTCACCAATTTCTGCTGTTATCTTCTTTTTAAATTTCTCTCTCCGTTCACCCCGCTTGTAATCATAGGCAACGATCATTGAATTTCGATCGAGGAGAACACTTTGCAGGCGACCATACGGGCAAACCACTGTACAGGCCTGCTCTCTGAAGAAAGCATAAACGCCATAAAAAACTCCCGAGAACAGGGCAATCGATGTAAACCCACCCAAATGCTTCGCTAAAGGCTCACTAATAATTTTTTCCAACTGCTTTACTCCAATAATGTAAGAAAGAAAGAAATTGGCGATCACGAAAGAAAGTAAAAAGAACGCAACATGTTTCGCCAGCTTTTTGAAGATCTTCTTACTTGTCCATGGAGACTTTTTTAGCAATTTCTGAGAAGCAGCATCCCCCTCGACCAGGTATTCCACTTTGCGAAATAACATTTCCATGAAAATCGTTTGAGGACAAACCCATCCGCAAAACAAACGCCCAAAGGCAGCAGTAAATAAAATAATGAACACGATAAATGTGATCATCGTTAATCCAAAAATGAAGAAATCCTGCGGCCAGAATACTTTGCCGAAAATGATAAACTTCGCTTCCGGGATATTAAATAGAAAGAGGGGCCTGCCCTGAACCTGCACGAATGGAAGACCAAAAAATATGATGAAGAAAACCCAGCTTACGTAACTGCGAATATTATAAAATCGGCCTCTGGGTTTTTGCGCGTAGATCCATTTCCGCTTCCCTTTTTCATCGATGGTCACCATTCGGTCCCTGAAAGAATCGTCATGCACTTTGTCTTCTATTTTAGTCGCTTCCGCCACATTCATTTCTCAGATTTTTGTTGTATGGTCTATTTGCTTGCAACGGTATTTTCTTTTTTCACAGCAGCTGAATCAATTTTTGGCTTGGGGTTGGTTGACTCCTCCTTATAAAGCTCACCCTGTGGTGTTTTTGCATTGGGGGGATTGGTACCATGCAAGGACTTCACATAGCTTGCGAGCTGCCCGATCTGTTTATTTGAATAAGAGTTTTGCCAGGTGGGCATGGCGTTGATACCATACTTGATTGTTTTAAAAACACTTTTGATATCTCCGCCGTGCAACCAATAGTCATCAGTGAGATTAGGACCAACGTTACCTCCCCCACCTTCACTGTGACACGCGATGCATGCGACCTGGAAAATCTTTTTTCCTTCAGCTATATCTGCATCTCCAAGCATTGTTATCGAATTTTCATCAACCGTCTCACCCTTTTGTTTTAAATATTCTTTTACATTCTCGTCTGCCCTCTGTACAGCGATCTCATATTCTTCTTTGCTTAATGGCGCCGTATGTGAAACGTGGTATCTCCATAAATAAATTGCAGCGAAGGCTATAGTCAGATAAAAACCATAGATCCACCAGGGTGGTAATCGATTGTTTAATTCCCGGATACCGTCGTATTCATGACCAAGGTCAATATCAGCCTCCTGCTCTATCGGTTTGAATTTATTAAAGCGGTTCCACCAGGATATTTTTGACTTCGCAGCCACCACTTCCTTCAACCGGATATCATCCAGCTTTTCATTTTGCGATGTGATCAGAAATCGAACATTGATCAACAAAACAAGAATAACCAATAATTCAACAAAGACAACAGTGATCAGTAAATAGAATACCGACGGTGACAAACCACCGATAGTCACGGCCGTCGGTACATTGTTGGCAACATTTTGTCCAAAGATGGCCGGGCTTATCATCATTAGGCAGATGAGCATAGCGACGACCTTACTGATCGCTGGTTTTTTTTCGGATTCTTCCTTTTTCTTCCACCTGAGAAAGCTAATATCTGCTGCCCCCATTAACACATTCCCCAATATGGCTATAACGACCAGTAAAATGAACATCACACTTATCAGCAGAATCGCCAGTGGATTATACAACGGGTTTGCCGCCGGAGGGCCGGCTGCCCATACGGGAACTGATAATAATAACGCACTAATAATAGTTAAATACTTTTTAAGAAACTTTCTGTATGAAAACATATTTCACGCTTTTAGATTAGTGTAACGGGATCTCACTCATCTCTTTGATCTTTTTCTTATCTGCCCGAAAGACCCAGGTTAACATCACAGCAAAGAACAAAACGAAAATCAGCAGCGATATCAATCCATATATATCGACCCCGGCTATCTTCTCGATGTAGTTGATAAACTTCATGGTCTGTCTTTTTGAGTTGTCAGTTATTGTTTCGTGGACCGTGAACTTCAATCGTGAATGGTATATATTATTGACGTTTGACCATTCACACTCACGATGTCACTTCATCACAGTTTGAGACTTCGGCTCAGCTTTGATATCCGTTCCTATTCTCTGCAAGTAGGCGATCAATGCTACTATTTCAGCATCGCTGGGCGTTTCTATTTTATCTTTCTTAAGATTGCTTGCAATAGAATCGGCTTGTTTCATCAAATCAATATTTGCTGTTTTATCATAGTGTTTAGGGTACGGTACTCCAAGCGTTTGCATGGCCCTGATCTTTGGGCCTGTTGTAGAAGTATCTAGCTTGTTGTCAAGCAGCCAAACATATTGCGGCATTATTGAACCTGGTGACATGGACCTGGGATCGTACATGTGATTGTAATGCCAACTGTCAGGATATTTGCCACCTTCTCTTGCCAGGTCGGGACCCGTACGCTTGCTGCCCCATTGGAAAGGATGATCGTAGACAAACTCCCCCGCCTTTGAATATTCACCATACCTGGCCACCTCATCCCGAAAAGGCCGGATCATTTGAGAGTGACAAGTATAACAACCCTCACGCACATAGATATCGCGACCTTGCAACTCCAGGGGTGTATATGGTTTTACACTTGCAATCGTCGGAACATTTGATTTCACTAAAAATGTCGGCACTAATTCTATGATACCGCCAATGCCCACTACTATCAAACTAAGAACAAGCATGGTGACAGGTTTTCTTTCCAGCAACCTGTGCCAGTATTCGCGCTTAGGTCTTGCTTCTTTCAGTAATGGAGCAGCCTGTGCTTCCTCATTGGCAATAAATTTTCCCTGTTTTATTGTTTTGTAAAGATTGTAAGCCATCAGCAACGCCCCGGATAAATACAAGGCACCACCCACACTGCGGGTGATATACATAGGGATGATGTTGGTCACTGTTTCCAGAAATTGAAACTTCAATTGTCCTTCCGGTGTAAAAGACTTCCACATAAGGCTTTGAGTAAACCCGGCCCAATACAAGGGCACCGCATACAGAATAATGCCAATCGTACCGAGCCAAAAATGGTTAGCGGCGAGTTTCTTTGAATATAAATTTGTTCCCCACATTTTGGGTACGAGATAATAAAGCATCGCAAACGCCATAAATCCATTCCACCCCAATCCTCCTATGTGAACGTGCGCGATGGTCCAATCGGTAAAATGAGAAATTGCATTGACGCTTTTTAAACTTAGCATCGGGCCTTCGAAAGTTGCCATGCCATAACAAGTGATCGCGACCACCATGAATTTCAAAACAGGGTCTTCTCTTACTTTGTCCCACGCACCACGCAAGGTGAATAAACCATTCAACATACCTCCCCAACTGGGCGCGATCAGCATGATCGAAAAAACGGTGCCGAGCGACTGCGCCCAATCGGGAAGAGATGTGTACAACAGGTGGTGTGGCCCGGCCCAGATATAAATAAATATCAGCGCCCAAAAATGAATGATAGAAAGACGATAAGAATAAACGGGGCGATTAGCCGCTTTTGGCAGGAAATAGTACATCAAACCAAGTATGGGAGTAGTAAGAAAGAAGGCGACAGCATTATGACCATACCACCACTGCACTAACGCATCCTGCACACCTGCATACCAACTGTAACTTTTAAAAAAAGAAACCGGGATCTCGAATGAGTTCACCAGATGCAACATGGCCACGGTGACCCAGGTGGCAATGTAAAACCATATTGCAACGTATAAATGTTTCTCTTTTCTTTTAAGAATGGTGCCGAATAAATTGATCCCAAATACAACCCATACAACTGTGATCGCAATATCAATTGGCCATTCAAGTTCAGCATATTCTTTACCGGTTGTGTACCCTAACAAAAGTGTGATCGCAGCAGAGGCAATGATCGCCTGCCAGCCCCAGAAGTGGAACCAGCTTAATTTATCACTGAACATTCTTGTCTTGCACAAGCGTTGCAGAGAATAATAAACACCGGTGAAAATGCAGTTCCCGACAAAGGCAAAAATGATCGCATTGGTATGTAAGGGCCTTAAACGTCCGAATGTAGTGGGTGCTAAATTTAAACTAGTGGCTGGAGCATAAAATTGAATAGCTACCCAGAGGCCCGCTAACATGCCTACAATGGCAAATACCACAGTCGCATAGCCAAATGCCCTTACTATCCTGTTGTCGTAATAAAATTTTTCTAATTGCATACATTGGTTGTTTAGATCAGGAGGGTTTCGTGGAGGAGGATGGTTTATCTTCAAAGAGTATTCTCGAGGCCGGGGAATAATCGTCTTCAAACTGCCCTGACCTGACGCCCCATAAAAAAGCAGCGAGAAAAACAGCGGCGACTGAAATGCTGGCAATCAAAAGCAGAATGATGACACTCATGATTTTTTTTTGACTGGGGCAAAAATATTTTTCATGAATAACCCTCGGTATAACCAGTATCAGCAAAAGACATGACTTTTGTCAGCAGGCTTTTGCGATCATTCGGGAACGTGATGATGTATCCTGGCGGCCTTGTATCTAAGTGGTAAAGCGACAACTAATTCGCGATGGAAATCTTGTTGAGAGAACTTCTTCATTTTAATTTAATCCACCGTGCCAGCAGATTGCTGCTGCCAAAAGTGATAAGTAAAATACTCAAAGAACTGGACGGCATTAGTATGGCCGCAATCAAAGGAGAAAGTGTTCCCTGCACGGCGAAGTACAGCCCGACCACATTGTACAGGAGTGAAAGAACAAAACTCGCCATTATGATCTTTTTATTTGCCTTACACAAATAAATGAAGCGACGAAGATTTGAAAGCTCGCTTGCGTCAATGATCGCATCGCTGGCGGGAGTGAAATTATTTGTGTGTTCGGTAATAGCAATACCAACATTACTTTGTTTTAAGGCCCCTGCGTCATTCAGGCCATCGCCGATCATAATAACCCGGGCTCCTTTTTTTTGCAATGATTGTATGTACTCCAGCTTGTCTTCTGGTTTTTGATCGAACAATAACGCCACATCTCTTCCCGCTAATTTTTCCAGCTTTTCTTTCTCGCTGTCATTGTCGCCTGAAATAACAGAAAGTTTGTATTGATTACTTAATTTCCTGATCAACGTGGGAACGGATTTGCGGTAGTGATTATTGAAACGATAAAACCCATACACGTGATCATCGAAACTGACGTATATTACCGTTCCGCGATCCTGTTTCGTTGAGCCGGTGACAAATTCAGAGGATCCTATTTTTATGAATGTATTTTGTACAAGCCCTTCGACACCACGGCCAGTTGTTTCCTTAAAACCCTCAGGAACTGTTTTGTCATCACACTCCAAATAATCCACTAAAGACCTGCTTAGAGGATGAGAAGAGCAAGCAGCAAGTGAGGCGATCTGTTTTTGCTGTCTCTTCGTTAACGATTTCCCTTCGTAAACTATATCCCGTTCGTGGGCAGACGTAAGAGTTCCTGTTTTATCAAAGACAATATGATCTGCAGCGGCAATATCTTCAATTACCTGTGCATTTCGCAAATAAAATTGATTGCGACCGAAAATGCTCAACAGGTTGCCATTTGTGAATGTATTAGAAAGCAACAGTGCGCAGGGACACGCAATGATGAGCATGGCAGTTACTGCTGGCCATATTTTGGAGGTATCATTAACCCACCAGTAAAGAGCTGTGATCATCACCAGCAAAAAAAGGATGTAGGTGAAAGACCGGGCCAATGCGTGAACAAAAGACCGACCCTTCTTTTGCCCACCCCGATTGAACTCATCCCGGCCCCATAGCCTGGTAAGATAACTTTGCGCCACTTCTTTTACCACAAGTAATTCAATATTTGGACCCGATTGCTTTCCGCCAGCATAGAGTATTTCACCAACATCTCTCGTTGCCGGTAAAGATTCGCCTGTTACAAAGCTATAATCAATGAAAGCCTTTCCTTTTGTCAGAATTCCATCAGCAGGGATCAGTTCCTCATTATGAATCAGCAATGTGTCGCCCGGTTTTAGATCCGGAAGCATAGTCGGTATTTCTTGCCCGTCTCTCAATACGGAAACGGCAATAGGAAAATAGGAAGTATAATCTCTGTCAAACGATAGCTGCCGGTAAGTCTTATCCTGAAGAGTGCGCCCCACCAGCATAAAAAGTACGATCCCCGACATCGAATCAAAATAACCACCTCCGGTTGCCGACATTACTTCAAATGCGCTTCGGATAAAGGTAATGATGATCGCCAGAGCGATCGGTGTATCAATATTGAGAAATTTATTTTTTAAACCTTTCCACGCGGACTGGTAAAAGGGAATTGAAGCATAAAGAAGAACGGGCAATGCCAGAACAAAATTTGCCCAACGAAAAATCGTTCTCAATTCTGTTTCACTTGCGTCAATGCCCAGGTATTCGGGAAAACTCATGAGCATGATATTGCCAAAACAAAATCCTGCAACCCCAATCCGGTAGATCATGCCCCTGTTAATACGTGGTTTTGATCCCTTCAGATCATTCAGCGTGACGTGAGGTTCATAACCGATACCGGCCAGAAGCTCGGCGCATTTTCTCAAAGAGATCTTTTCATTTAAAAAAATAATTTCAACTTCTTTACTCAAGAAGTTTACCTCACTTGAAATGACACCAGGGTCAAGCTTGCAAAGGTTTTCAAGCAAATAGAGACACGAGCTGCAGTGGATTTGAGGGAGATAAAAACTAACCCGGGTTTGTTCTTCGTTTTCAAAAGAAACAAGTTGCTGGCGGATCTTTTTGTCGTCGAGGAATGCAAACTTATCCTTGCGGACACTGACACGCCGACTAGTGCCAGGCTTTTTATTGAGGTCATAATAATTACAAAGACCGTTTTGGTTAATTATCTCGTAAACCATCCTGCAGCCTTCGCAGCAAAATATTTTTTCATCAACACTGATACGATCGGTTACGCAATCTTCTCCGCAATGGTAACATTGTATTTTTGTAATTGTAGTTGCCGGCATAAGATTGAGGCTTGCAGCTTTAATTGTCCGGATGTTACCGATCAGCATCCCTGTTTAGATCAAAATCATTTTCTGCCGGCATATCTTTTTTATTAATGGTGGAAATTTCTTTACCATGCTGGTTTTGCAGCTCCAGTGTCCAACCGTCCGTCATCGTGGTTTCGAGCCAAAGATTTCCTGATCGTCTGAAAACCTGTACCCCAAGGGAAAATTGGTCTCTGAAAATCTTTTCGAGGTCTTTAACTGTCATTGCTGAACTGATTTCAATATCGCCGTCGGTGAGCGCAGTTTGGCCCTCTACAACGCGCTTGTCACGCGGAAGTATTTGCTGGAGTGTATAGGCGGGTTGCGCCATGCGCTTTTGAAAAAATTCAATTTTCAAAAACGGGAAAGCATTATTAAAATCCTGTTGCACCTCACTTATCAGGCGATTAGGGGCGATACGCAATTTCATCAGAAAATTTTTAATAAACATAATTCGAATGTTTCTTCACGATTTGTTTTATTCAAACACATTCAAAAATAGGATTGTATTATTCGCCTGTAAATGACCTTAGTAAGTTGATACAGTGATATTGGTCAGCAATCTTCCGTCTTTATAACATGAATGTGACCAGGCTCGTGAGGGCCACGATAATATTAATGAAAAGGGAAACCACCATTACCGGGATCGTAACTTTTGGAGGCTGCGCTGCTAGATTAAAAGCAAGCACAGGCATATTTGCAGCTAACACCACTATCCATAAAATAAAGTTATTGTTGGCTAGAAATAAGATCGAGAGCAATGTCAAAGGCAATACCATCCCGATGTGTCCCATGATGCCAATTCCCAACCAAAGCAACCGGTTTTCTTCCTGGCGTTCGCACCAACTAGAAAATTTTTTTAAAATACTTATACGGGTTGGCTTTTCAGCGTAAAGAGGAAATACTTTGTTCAGTGAAGCTGGAGAAATTGTCTGATCCATATAATAATAATTTAGAGACGCAAAGCTTGTCAGGATCACGCCAGTAAAATATGACCTAGATCATCTGAAAAGTTCATTCTTATCATATTTTCAGAACTCTGGCCAGACCGGATAGTAATATTTCGTTAAGTGACATCTGTAGGGCAGCAAGCGTAATGATCGTGATTTGACATTTGATAAAAAATCGGGTTCTCGATTTTCGGTGAGTTGATACGAGTCAATATAATGAGGAATCCCGCGGAAGCCAGGTTTTCCCCTATTAAAACCTCCCAGTCGGTCACCGGTTAAATTGGCTTTAGATCATGGCTCACTTTCAGTTTACTCGCAATATGAGTAGAGATAGAGGCTGAACACACTCTTATTAATTAAATTCTTGATTCCTTAATTTGAATTGAAATATTACCTTGCACGGAACAAATCAAAGCAACCACCTGTGCCACAAAAAACTTCAAACCGCTCCGAGAAAGAGGAATTCTTAGATAATTATTTTCTCGCACGCCTGCAAAAATTGATGGGCAAGATAAACAGTCCCGAATCGAAAGATAGGAAAGATCACATTGAAAACATTTTCGAGTCCCTTATGGATATCGCCGACGAATACCAGGCGGTAATGATCGAAGCCGAAGAAGAGAAATATTGGGAATCGATAGAAATGTGGGATAGTGAATTAAAACAACGGAACGCCATCAGGTGGGTGAACGCTAATATGCAAGAACACCAGGTAAAAAGTTGAGTCCTCATTTAGTCTCTAAATTTCTCTTCTAAAAAATTGAAGCTTCACCCTTAATTAACCAGCAGGAAAACATTTAATAATAAACCCCGTTTCAATTTTCGCGTGACAAGAAGCTGATCTCTTGTGAGATTGCTCAATGGCTTGCAATCGTCTACAGATTTTTTGTTATTTTGACGGCGCAAGCGACTTTTCATGAATACGCATATCGCTCATCTTACATCATTATTTGAAAACGCTACCGAAGGGATCGTACTCACAGATGATAAAGGAAATATCATTCTTGTGAATCCGGCTGCCCAAAAAATGTTTCAATATACCAGCGAAGAACTCATTGGAATGTCGATTGAAATATTGATCCCTGATGAAGTGAAATCTAAACATCAGCATCACCGGGAAAGTTTTTACAAGCACCCTTCAAATAGGGTAATGGGCCAGGGGCGCGACTTATTTGGAAGAAAGAAAAACGGAACAAACATTCCCGTAGAAGTAAGTCTTAGTCATTATCACCGGGAAGAAGGGCTTTTCGTAATTGCCTTTATTGTTGACATTACTTTGCGCAAGGAAAGCGAACAAAATATGATCCGGCAGCAAAGAGAACTTGAACGCATAACGAATGAAATAAAAACCCTTAACGCCGAGCTGGAGGCCAAGGTAGAAGAAAGAACATTGATCCTTCGTGAGGCCCTGCAAAGATTAGAAGAATCACAAAGGGAATTGAGCGAAATGCTACAGAAAGAAAAAGAGCTAAGTGAGATCAAGAGCCGGTTTGTTTCAATGGCATCCCATGAATTTCGCACACCTTTGAGCACCGTGTTGTCCTCCGCGTCGCTTTTATCAAAGTATACTTCTACCGAGGACCAGGATAAACGAACACGGCATATCGACAAGATCAAAGGAGCTGTAAAACATCTTAATGACATCCTTGAAGATTTCCTTTCGCTTGGAAAGCTGGATGAGGGTAAGGTACAAAGCCATTCTTCTGAATTCAATCTTGACGAATTTCTACACGACCTGGTGGACGAAACAAACGGCCTTTTGAAAAAGGATCAGCAGATTGATTTCACTTATGCAGGACCGAAAGAAGTTTGTTCGGATAAAAAACTGCTCAAAAACATATTGATCAACTTAATTACCAATGCCATCAAGTTTTCGCCAGACGATGGAATGATAACAGTACGTGCGAATGTTAATGGAGATAGCGGCGTAATCAGTGTAAGAGATAATGGTATCGGTATACCAAAAGACGACCTGGAACATATATTTTCAAGTTTTTTCCGTGCGGCTAATGCAACGAATATACAGGGTACCGGTCTTGGCCTCCACATTGTAAAGCGATTTACAGAATTGATGGGGGGCGCGGTAAATATCGATAGCGAACTTGACAGGGGGACTACAGTAACAATCACCATTCCAGTAAAATAAATCACATCACGATGAGAACAATCTTAGTTATCGACGACAATAAAGATATACGCGAAAACACTGCTGAAATTCTTGAACTCGCAGGATACAAAACATTTTCGGCAGAGAACGGAAAGAGAGGTGTAGAGATGGCACTTAAAGAAAAGCCGGATATTATTGTATGTGACATTATGATGCCAGAGTTAGATGGCTATGGGGTACTTCATTTACTTCGCAAAAACCCGGAGACCGAAAATATTCCTTTTATATTCCTGACCGCTAAAACTGAAAGAAGCGATTTCAGGAAAGGGATGGAAATGGGCGCCGATGATTATGTAACAAAACCATTTGAGGGGATCGAGTTGTTGAATGCCGTTGAAATGCGATTGAAGAAGGCAGAAGTGATGAAACAAAAATATGCGCTATCTGACCAGGGCATCAACCAGTTTTTGAAGGATGCAAAAGACGCCGGGATGATCGGCCAGTTGTCCGAACGGTACAGCATTGAAAAGTATTTCAAAAAACACACGCTTTACGAGGAAGGCAAAAGACCACGCTTCTTATATTACCTCGTAAAGGGAAAGGTCAAAGCTTTCAAGGCGCATGAAGACGGCAAGGATTATATAACCGATATTTTCAGCGCCGGCGATTTCATGGGTTACCCCGCCCTGATCGAGGATAAAAATTACGATGACAATTGCGTCATACTCGAAGATTCAGAGATCATGCAAATACCGAAAGATGATTTTTTACAAATGATCTACGGAGATATGAATGTAGCGGCAAAGTTTATCCGCATTATCACTCAAAATGTAAAAGAAAAGGAAGACCGGTTGCTGAGTCTTGCCTATAGTTCTTTGCGCAAAAGGGTAGCGAAGGCCCTGGTTGAATTGAACAAAAAATATAACGAACCCGGTGGAAATAAGCCAATTGAAATATCGAGGGAAGACATCGCGCATTACATTGGTACGGCAACCGAATCACTGATCCGGACATTGAGTGATTTTAAAGCTGAAAAATTGATTGATATAACAGAGGGAAAGATCAGGGTTGTCCACGCGGAAAAATTGGATCACTTGCTATATTGATCCTTAACTACGGCATTTAAGGTAAATTGATATTGTTTCAATATGTTTTGTTAGTTGACGGGTCCGGTTTCGCCGGGCCATCTTTTATTTGTAACAAAACTCCACACGGGCAATGACCAGACTCATTCAAGCAGTTGCGTTTAGTCATATCGATCTGGCTGTTTACTGTGATAGATTTGGAAAAACCTTTTATGCAAAAGATAGTTGTAGCATTCGATAGCTTGCATTTTTCCGAAAGTGCCCTCAAATATGCCATATATCTTGGGCGTCAATGTAGGGCCTACCTGGTAGGCGTTTTCCTGGATAACCCGTCTTATCAAAGTTTTTTTACAGTGACCGACACGTTTTCTGAAGATGATGATGAAGTAGCTACTCAAAAAAAGATCAAGAGCTTAAAAAGAAAGGACGATGTTAGAAAAGCAAATGGCTTGAAGAGATTTGAACGGGAATGTAATGCAGCGGCAATAAATTATACCATTCACAAAGATAATTTTTATCCGAACGATCTCATCCGGGAAACGATGTTTGCCGATCTATTGATCATCAATGCACATCAGAAATTTGCCGAATCGCCACAACAAGCCCCTTCTGCGTTCATACGAGGCCTGCTGAAAAATACGCATTGTCCTGTTTTATTGATCCCTGACTCATTTACTCCCATTGAGGCGATAACAGTCCTTTATAATGGGGACCCTTCATCAGTGCTTGCACTCAAAATGTTCAACTACCTGTTCCCGAATTTTAATGAATTGCGAACGCAGATCATCTATGCACATGCACCAGGTTCACCGGAACAAATCCCCGAGGCTCAAATGATGAAAGAATGGGTTCGGCAGCATTTTTCCAGTGTTGACTATGAAGTCTTGCTCAATAGTTCAAAAAAACAATTGTTGGAGAAATTGAAGGACGAGCATGCACATTCATTAATTATTGCGGGAGCTTATCAACGAAGCATGTTGTCTATGTTGTTGCATCCAAGCCTTGCCGACAGCATTGTCCAGCAATTGAATAATCCTCTGTTTGTGGCCCATTATTAATACTTATGTGACTAGTAACGGATATCCTGGTCAGAATGTGTGAGCAAGTCTCGTTCACACCTGAGAATAATCAAAACCGTCTGTGATGCCGATCATGGTCATGGCCACGAGGTCCTAATAAATTTGGCACATTAAAATGAGTAATGGTTAAAAAATAATGTTTTATGAAAACAATTATCGCTCCGACTGATTTTTCTCCTATTTCAATAAACGCCGTCAACTATGCCGCCGACATGGCCTGTTCCATTAATGCCGAGTTGTTGTTGTTTCATATCTATACCGTGCCCGGCATCTATGGTGAGGTACCTTATACGATTCAAGGCTTGCAATCATCCTCTCTCTTCAGCGATGCGGAAAAAACCCTTGACCAATTAAAGGCAGAATTGGAAAAAAGGACTGATGGGAAAATAAATATTGCTACTGAGGTGGTGATCGCTACTTCGGTGATCGCAAAACTTGAAGAGTTTTGTAAACCAAGAAAACCATATGGTGTGGTAATGGGAACGCAGGGAAGTACTGCGATGGAAAGATTCTTCTTTGGAAGTAATACGATCATTGCTATGAAACACTTAGAATGGCCCCTCATCATAGTTCCTCCGGGAGCTACGTTTACTGATATCAGGAGGATTGGCCTGGCATGTGATCTGAAGGACGTAGCCGATAGCATTCCTTTTTCGGAAATAAGATCTTTAGTAAAGCAGTTCAATTCCGAGCTGTATATCCTTCATATCAATACTGAGGGCGAAAAAGCTTTCACGATCGAAAAGACAATTGAATCTCGATCGCTGCGCGAAACGCTCGAGGACCTTCACCCGATTTATCGCTTCCTGGATAAAGGGAACATTGAAAACGCAATAGAAGAATTTGCTGAAACAAACCAACTTGATCTCCTCCTGGTTATTCCCAAAAGACACAATATCGTCGACCAACTACTTCATAAGAGTCATACTAAGGAAATGGCCTTACACACACATGTGCCTTTAATGGCCATCCATAATTAATGTCATGCGATTTGCAAGGTTCGATCTTATACTTGCCCGTATAGCGACCACAGGGATCTGGGATTTAGTGATCAGAATCAACCTGGTGGTTTCGTAGCTAAAAGAATGGCGAACTCGCTATTTCCAAATATTGAAACTTACTGTAAGTTTTTTTTCCTGCAACAATTTCCGCCAGTTGATAAATAGGAACAAACAAATAATAAGGAGGCCGAGAACAGTTCCCAGAAGGGTTTTCCATGATAACAGGTTATCGGTAATACCAGCGATATTGTGAGCAACATAGTTACCCGTCAACACCATCAGCGCATCACTTAGGAATTTTCCCACAAAAAACGACGGAATAAGTGTTAGCGTGCGCATGCGGGCTACGCCGGCCGCGGTAAACAGTGGTGTAGAGGGAAGCGGCATTAACGTATAAAACAAAACGAACAATTGAACCTTCCACCCGTTGTTTGCCAATTTGCTGCCAATAAAATATAAGTCGTCGTTTTTCTGTGGCTTTATGTAGTAATCCGAAAACCGATGAATGTAACTGCTGTACACATAGCGCCCGATGGCTGACCCGGTAACGCCAATGATCAACACCAGCCAGATATTTAGGTCAAATTTCACCTGGAAAAAAACCATTACCGTCCAGGCGGGTGGCCCGATAAAGGGAATCACATCTACGAGTAAGGAGGCGGCAAACACCAAAAAGTAAATCAAAATATCCATCGCTTTTGACCCTAAAGAATTTAGTTTGCAAATTATAGTGAGCCTAAAACTCTTTCAATGATTAAAGTCACCCGGAAACCTGATGAGAACGTCCTCAAAGGAAGACATTTCAAACCGGTTTAAAAATTTTCCCAACAAAAAAGTTTATCACCTCCACGGCAATTAAAATGATCACTATCCATTCGAGTAACAAACTGGTGCGGTACTGGAGGATATCCTTAAAAAGTTCGAGATTGTCTTTTACTATTTGAAGGCCTTCGGAAACATCCCTGAACCGGTCCTGCAAGTCAAAACTTTTTTTCAATTCGGTGTGAAGTTTATCCAGTTGTTCATTTTCCCAGGTCTCGGGCGGAGAATCGAAGATGTAAAGATTTTCGGCTATCCTGTTTTTAAGCAAAAGAGTTTTGCCAATGAACTTTTTAAGCTTTCGTCCACCGATGATAAGTCTTCCTTTCCTGGCCAGCAATTGCGTGTAAGAGTTCGTTTCTTCTAATAATTTTTCGGTCTGGTCAGAATAATAATCAAGGGTCACTGATTGCGATACATTGAGCATGATCATTCGTATCACTTCGGGGTTGTCATTTTTGATCTCAATTTTATTGTGGCTGATTCTATTTTCAACCGCGTTTGTTTCTACAATGAGTTCATCATTAAAATCAGGGGAAAAAAAATTCCTGCAAAACGGCTGAAGAATTCCGAAGAAAGATGAGATCTCGTCTGGCTTATAATTAAAGAAACTGATAACGCCATACCTGAACGCATACAAATACTTGCCCGGGCTCATTTCATAAAACAATTCACTGGCGTCTTTGTAAAGAAGATTACCCGTGATCACCTGCCGGAGATTCTTTATATCGATGAAATCGGCAGCCTGGTATGAAATGACCTTGTTAACATTCATTGGTTAAAAGTACAGAGAAGGCAGGTAAAGAACCCACCATGCCTCCGAAGGGTTCCTAGATGGCAAATCTCAAATTCCAGGAACCAAAAAAATAATGCAAAATTTCAAATTTAAATTAAAGGCGCTGCTGTACTCAATTTCTTAATTTTGATTTATAATTTATTTGGAATTTGATGCGTGAGATTTGTGATTTTGCACCCACTCAATAAATTTCAAATCTCAAATTCCAAGAACCAAAAAAATAATGCAAAATTTCAAATCCAAAATAAAAAGGCTGCTGTACTCAATTTTCTTATTTTGATTTATAATTTATTTGGTATTTGATGCTTGAGATTTGTGATTTTGTAACTACTTAGCCTTCGATTTGACAACTTCATTGTATGCCGAAAGTAAAGCTTCCATGACCACCTCCCTTGCAACAGTATTGAGTTCAAAAGTAGTTGCTCCTTTTTCACCCCACTTATTTGGAACGGGGTAAATATTTGTCCTATCCATTTTACAAAAGAGTTTTTGCTCAGCAGGTGTTAAAAAGATATTTGCGGTATTATTTTTTTCAAGATAGGTTGTAAACATTCGCCTGCCGGTAATTTTAAAACCCACCCTTTCAAAATGCGGGACTTGTTCAGTGTGAGGAAAGGAAAGAGCCATTGCCTGAAATGCTTTCATGTCGATCATTGAATTACCAGTTTAATTTCCGTGCTAAATCTAAATCAAATTAACCTCAAATCCTTCGCTCGTTGTCAGTTCAATTAATGGCTTTTCTTTCATTCTCTTTTTGTTGTCATTCTTTTGATTGTCATTCTGCCCCGACAACTCTCGGGGGCAGCGATTAATCTATTATTATTGTCCCCTTCGACCTGATGCAAAAATTTTAGGAAATTTTGTTTCCATTTTATGAGACCGTTCGACTAAATCTTAAAATTTAGGTTTTAAGGATTATTTCAGCAATTCCAGGCATTATGCTACCTTCTGTAACTCTTTCCTCAAGGTATAAACCAAAACTAACTGTATGCAAGATATATTCAACAGCACAAGAGGCTACTCGTCTCTGTCTCTGAAAGATTTATTAGAAGCCCGGGAACAATATCATTTTCATTTAATGAATAAGGACAATGTCGTTGCAACCGCAATTGGCTACTACCGCATTCGTAAAGCAGACCCATGGCCTTCTGAAAAAGATCCGCAAGCAGGCGAAAGAAAACGGAATACAGGTGAAAGGACCTTATCAAATTCTGAAGTCAGGCCCTACTCATGGCCGGCAGTGCTGGTATTTGTAAATCGATGGATGACAGAAGAACAACTATTCAAAAAAGACCCCACATCCATCGTTCCAAAAACATTGTTTCTGGCTGATGGCAGAAAAGTGCCGGTCTGTGTTATTTATGCTCCCGTAGAATCGGTCACCAACGATGAAGTGATTGAAGAGAACCTGAATTTTCCACGAAATTTGATTGGTGGCGGATTTCCACTTTTCACAGAAACACAAAAGCAAAAACGTATTGCCTCTGTTGGTTGTTTGGTGTCAGATGGTCACACTACATACGCATTGACCAACAAACATGTGGCAGGAGAAGAAGGAACACCTATCTATTCAAAGTTGGCAGGTGCAGATATACAAATAGGTAGAACATCTAAAATCGGCGTTGGACGTGTTGCGTTTCATGAAGTGTATGAAGGCTGGCCCAGCGTAAATACCTATATCAATATGGACGTTGGCCTGATAGAAGTGGACGATATCAACCAATGGAAAACTGAAGTTTACTCTATCGGCACGATGGGAAGACTCGCTGATCTGCACACGGGCAATTTTAATTTGAATTTAATTGGTGCCAAAGTTATTGGCTATGGAAGTGTCAGTGGAAAAATAGAAGGCGAGATCCAAGCCTTATTTTATCGTTACAAATCCGTGGGAGGATATGAATACCTTTCTGATTTTCTTGTTGGCCCCTCCGGTGAAAAAGAATTTTCATTGCATTATGGAGACTCTGGTACCGTGCTTTTGTACGAGAGAAAGAACGAGAAAGGTTATGTCGAAGAACTGATGCCGATTGGGGTAGTTTGGGGGCAGCATGAAATAATTAACAATGCAACGAAGGAAGTGCATCCGTATGCTTTGGTGAATTGTCTCAGTTTCGTTTTAAACCGTCTCGGTGTTGATTTGGTGAGAGGATGGAACATCGATCAGCCTTATACCTGGGGGAAGGTCGGTCACTATACAGTTGCATACATGGCAATCGCTGCTATCGATGAGACAAAGTTTCCAAATCTAAAAAAGCTGCTTACCAATAACAGAACCCGCATCAGTTTTGCCAAAAGCCGTATAACCGGAGAGTTGGATGATTTCCCGGGATTTGACATCTTTTGTCCCTTAGCGGATGTGCCAGACATCATTTTTAAAATGGGCGGTGCGGGCGTGCAACGTGGCGGGGAAAAACCCAACCATTATGCCGACATAGATCTGCCACGAAAACAAGATGGTAAATCGATCAGGGATTTAATGCAAGACGAAGACACAAATTTCACTACAAATGTTTGGAATGAATATTATGAAGATATCGGTACGGACACAATGCACAAAGGAATCTTGCCTTTCCGGGTTTGGCAAATTTTTAAAGCAATGGTTGGGTATATAGAAGACAATGACAGGTTAGGCTTTGTCACTGCAGCAGGGATCCTCACGCACTATCTAGGCGATGCTTGCCAACCACTTCATTCTTCGTTCATGAGCCAGGGTGAGATATTGAATGACCAGGGTGAACTTGTGATGTTTGCCAAAAACATTCACAGTGCGTATGAAGATGATATGCTAAATCAACACTACAAAGATCTGCTTGATGGATTGCCTGCCGCCATTACTGCGGCCGAGAAAGAAATCAGGGAGATTACGGAACCCAGGGATGCAGGTCTTGCTGTTTTTGATCTGATGTGTGAGACACTAGACACTCTTCACCCACGGGATATTCTAGACTTTGCAGTAAATGAAGGAAAGTCGCCTGACAAACTATGGTCTGAATTTGGAGATGACACCATTGCGGTGATAGCAAGAGGCTGTCAATACCAGGCAAGAATTTGGGAAGCCGCGTGGGATTTAGGCGGTGGTGAACAAAAGATAACGGCTCTTGGACGGTTGGACAAGGAAGGCATGAAAGATCTGTATACGAATCACAGAGATGATTTTATTCCTTCTGCTACCATTATTCATATAGACGAATTCTTGTGACGTATATTGCTTACCGAGCCACTCCAAACACGCAGACAAACAAATGAAGATTTACTTTTATTATAATTTATTATTCCTGGTATTTTTTATTTCTATTTCATGTGGGCAGACAAAGAAAGAAGAAAGGATTGACCCTATAACTAACTCTGATACTACAAATGTTGTAACGCATAAAAAATTTAAAGAGCCCGATAACACTGCTATCTTCACCACTAAGTATGTTGTTGTCGATGGAAAAGTAATTACTGAAGTGTATCATGATGAAGAGGATGGCGCATGGCAATTTTTTAGCAATGACCAGTATGATGACCTGGCTAGAGTTGTTAAAGTTGTAGGCCTTGGAGAAATTACAAAAATGGACAACACTCTTTTTGAAATTGCAGATATGCCAGCAGGATATTTTGCACACAGAAAATTCAAAGGAGACAAGTGGACTATTGAAAAGAAGAAATAGACAAGTATTAACAGCGGGTCCATTTTAATAATCCTTCGAACGTGCGCAGAAATCAGCGTTCTGACTTCGCCGCCCAGAAGATAGCATTCTTAAGAAGTGTGGTATAAAAGGGATTATCGAATAAATCGGGACCGTGACCCATAAAAATGTATACGTTTCTTGCAGCAATGTGATCATTGGTCCATGCAACCGGGTGATCGCCCATCTTGATATTGGAGTTAGGAACATAAGTTGACTCATTCACCGAGGCGAGCACATGTACATGGTCCCTTGGACTCTTGTCATAGGTATACCATTCTTCTTTGTTGATGGTAAAATGAGACGGAAGATCTTTCATACAGGGATGTTGCGGATCCTCCACTTTCACGCTGGCCGCTGCGAAATCGGCGATGTAGTTTTTGAACCGGATCCCTCCCATGAAATTGGAGAACCATGTCCACATGGGAAATCCATCAAATTCTCCCAGCAAGGTAGCGTGATGCAAGCCGATCCAGCCGCCTTTACCCTTTTCCATATAGTCGATAAATGCAGTCATGGCATCGGCTGTCCAGCCATACGGAGGATAATCAAGCTGAATGAAAACATCAAACTTCGAAAGAAAGGTCTCGTTGATCGAATCGGTTTTTTGGATGTACTGAATTGTAAAATTGCTGTCGGTCGCAAGTTGATTGAGCCAGGGTTGCGCCTTGTTTGTGAATGCAAGGTGATGACCTCCGTTTTCGAATAGCACCAAAGCCCGAAAGCGGGGTTGTGCAATCACGGTTGAAATAAAAGGGAAAAAAAAGATTGATGTAAGTAGCGCTTTTTTCATAATGCTTAAAGTGATAAGTCGTGCTATAGGTTCCCGCAGATAACACTGATCTCCGCAGAATACTAAATGATCTGCGTTTATCTGCGAAATCCGCGGGAGATATTAAATGGACCACTCGCACAATTCGTGTTACTGTTTCCCGCAGATAACACTGATCTCCGCAGAATATTAAATGATCTGCGTTTATCTGCGAAATCCGCGGGAGATATTAAATCGACCACTCGTATAATTCGCGTTACTGCTTCCCGCAGATAAC
>JADMIO011367030.1_pt1 | contig 84687 bp, 103 predicted proteins | sample 8958161 | NCBI WGS metagenome assembly JADMIO01 (sample SAMN16585339, study PRJNA669376) | soil metagenome | isolation source: Crop rotation soil | place: USA: Cullars Rotation, Alabama | collected 2011 | reverse complement strand
CGCGACAACTTGTCCACGTGGAATTCTAAGCTTAGGATCCCAATGTGCTGGAAAGCATTTGTAACATTGCACACACTTTGTGTTGTCGGTGGAATCACCGTTTCACTTGTGTGTATAACAATATCGTGCTGAAGGTCTGGGGCAAATTGGTTCATATCTTACCTCATTATTTGATTGCAGTATCCAGTTGATGCCATAAACATTGCACATTAACACAACCGCAGCAAGTAACGCGAACAAACGCCATGAATATAGAAAGCGTCTTAGTGTAGACGGATTTACTTTCGACGTTGATACGGTGTCTCCATCTTTGTGCATATAATTAGCGCCTCCATCTGCCATCGCGTGTCCTCTGTTACGATGTCGCGACATTTGAACAAAACGAACAGCATAACGAAGTATATCTGAAATGAAATGTAAAACATTATTTACGCAGCTGGCATTGTAGCAATTATTGTAATTACCTTGTGTGTTGCCAACTAGAAGCAGTCACCTACACATTTTTAAAATCTGGAAGTCCGGTTGCAATATTTTCAGATTCGCTAACATGAAACAGAAACTTGGTACTTCGTTATTTCTCAACCTGTCCGTTACAAATCAATACAAACGATCACTCAAAAATATTTATTTAACATCAACAAATAAAATTATTTCATAACAAACAAATAACTGATTTGCCAACAACACATGTTGCAAAAGTTCAAACAGCAAAGAAAAATCTTCAACGAAAACTAAAATCAAACGCACACCGATCACTTTTTCTTGCCTGCCTTCTTGCCTGCTGGTGCACCCGACGTTTCACCGCCTTCCGCTACAACTGCCTTAACCGGTTTTGGCTTCGGATTTTCAATAGTTGTCGTACGATAACAGCGACCACAATAAACACGATCGTAATGTGCCGCACAGAAATTGCCACCACCACAACCTTCGTTTGGACATTCCATGCGCAATCGTGTCACCTTGCCTGTGTCGTCAACCTGGAAATCGTATAAGAATAAATGACAAACAACGAAAACAAACCTTGTAATATTTCAATACGGCCAATTTCACCTTTTTGCGCTTATGCTTGATCTTCTTCGGTGTAGTGTAAACCTTCTTTTTGCGTTTCTTGCCGCCACCACGTAGACTAAAAATATAAAGTTAATAGCGCGTTTGTGTAAAAGTTGTTGGAAAATTTCTGCTACACAAAACAAATCAACAAAGAATAGTGCTCAAGGAAAGGAACCTTATACCAATTTAACAGAACACAAGGCAGACTTTAATGTAACCTACCGCAACACCAAATGCAACGTGCTTTCCTTCTGAATATTGTAATCCGACAAGGTGCGGCCATCCTCCAACTGCTTACCCGCGAATATCAAACGTTGCTGATCGGGCGGGATGCCTGACAGAAGAACGAATAAAATGTGGGCCAAATTAAATGACAAACCTTCTTTGTCTTGTATTTTGGCCTTCACATTATCGATGGTGTCTGACGCCTCAACTTCGAGCGTTATCGTTTTGCCCGTTAAAGTTTTTACGAAAATCTGCATCTTCAATGCACGGCGATAAATTGGTTGCAGCCGCGCCTGTAAATGCAGCACATGAAATATACAAATGGAAAAATGAACAAAAATGAAATTCATGCAAAACAAACAACTGTGCTTTGAGAATTTCCAAAATGACCTTACTGTCGTGGCGCCACTTATTTTTGTATAAATTTTAGAAAGTGCGCGGTAATGTACGCAGAATAATTAGGTTTTATAAAGGCGCACTTAAAAAAGATTGAGATATTTGTTACGATTTTGTTCTCATCATAAAGTGAAAGTGATTCACATATATGTCGTTAATATTAGCCGCAAAGTGGTTGCTGATACCATTTATTTCATATACAACAATTAAAATAGTTGAAAGCCGCACGCAACGTGCTAAGCGAGTATTCCGTGTGACTAGGGCACGCAAACTGTAATAAAGTTCTTAATGATAATCAAATAATTGAATATGAATAATGAGCACAAAAAGCAATAAACTGGCCGAATAATAGAATAAAAGTAAACTGAACAACGTAACAATATGGCTTAGATACGAGAGAAAAGCATTTTAAAGACCGAATTTATGCAATCACAACATGATTTATATATTAAGAGAAACGGTCAAAATATGCTTTGAAACCTGAATTATTAAATGATTGTATGATGCTGGTTAAGATTTATATTTTAGCTGATACACTTCCAGTGTTCAAATGCAAAATCTCAAATTTACAATTATAAAGTAGATATACTTACATATGAACGACAAAGATGTCAACATGCAATGGCATGGCAGTAAATAATTATGTTAAAATTCAACAGTAACATTATATTTATGGAAATATGTCGCAAGCGAGAGTTTAGAAACATTCTCATCTTGTTTGCATAAATTCATCGTTTGTGTTTGTTGCACATTTATCGATAATCGACAAGCAACATGGTGATTACAAATGCCATTACTGAAATAGTATGATCCATATTTTGTACAATTTTGTCTACCTATTGTGAAATATTTAGAAATTGGTGCATTTGCACTGCCAGTGTGTGGTGCCTGTGTTGTCATTTCTGTACAATTTGACCATTTGCATTCATATGTTTTGCAGTCGATTATTTCACTTGTTTGACACATATGGCGCACCGAATCAGCGTTCATTTTGCAACAATTTTGGAATTCTTCGCATCTGAACAGAATTGTTATTCTTGTTAAATAACACTGAAACGCACCTGTATTGTTCGACAATACGATTCTGCTTTGCCTTACATTCCGCACCAAAGTCTCGTGTGTACGCATTCCATGCACCGGACTTTGTTGTTGCTGCCGCCGCCAATAATGTCGTACAAATAACACACAATACGAATAGAATTATTGCCGTGTGAACATATGACGGTAATCTAGTATTCGACGACATGATTTTCGTTTGTCGATTTTCTTCGTTTGGTAATATTGGCTGTCGAGCGTGAAACAAGGTGTCTTGCATGTGTGAATGATATATTAGTTGTCAGTGGTTGTTGTACTATTTCACTGCACCACTTTCAATATTCCGGACGTAGACAAAAATGATAATGCGAAACTGCAAAAATACATTCTTCATGTGTTCACTGATGTGAAAGTTGGCCCGTATTCTTGTCAACAGAAAAGATGTGTGTGTGTGTGTGAAAGGCAATTTCGCAAAGCCAATGTCACATACTCATGACTATGATGAGCAGAAATGGAATGGTGGCCACTCAGGCACACATACAAAGTTGACAAGTTTAGGGCCAAAATATATCGAGTTGATGATGCAATTGCCCCAACATCTTTATGTGTGCAACTTACTTATGTTGTCCCCTCCGCACCAATCGAGTTATGATTTTTCAATCGCGCACGTTTTATGCAAGATTGTGATTTTGTGTTTTGGGATTCTGCAAAACAATTTTAAAGTATTATTCAACGTCAATATTTTGAAATGTAACACAGAAAAAATATAGAGTTGAATAAATTCATTGAAATTGGAGCACTGCACGCGGGGCACGCAAAGGCAATTTATTTTCATACCTATGATTTATGGGGAATTTATGTTTTGTGCGTAGAAAGCACTCTTGATTGAGGAAACGATATAGTAACACGACATTTGCACGCATTACGCGATCACATGGAAAGTTGCGAAGAGAATAATTCTTTGCGGTCATGCCTAGTAATTGGTTGTAGCCATACAACTACAACGGGGAGTAAAGTGCGAAAATTCTAAACGTTAGCAGCGAAAATAGCAACGGCAAAATGAACACAAAATTACCTTTTCGTAAGAACACTGCGGGTGGCCAGTAAAAATATAACTTAACAGGAAGAATATGTGCTGAAGTATTAAAATTTTGTCACATACGTGCTAGTGTGTTGTGCGAACTTCTAATTACAGTGACATATTGAGTAGACACTAGAACACTAAATATGAACATTGATCAAACCGCTCACATATACAGATCAAATGTATTCATGTTTAGGGACAAAATGCAAATTAGCATGCAGTATAATATAACACTTAAGTGCAGTAATAACAGTATGTTATGTGAGTAACAATGAATATGATGTGAAAGTGTGAAAGTCAACTGAATCACGTTATTTTATTAGAGATTATTAAAATAATACAAAAGGCAAAGTGTCAACCTTGATATTACATTTGCCAACTGTTTCCATTATTTGTCATGCTGAACACACATAAAAATTCGTACTTGGTGCATGGCGCAGGATAATAAATATCAAATATAAGTTGAGCACAAACAAACAATGTATGCTTGATACTGAAACACACACACACACAGACACACAGAGCACGGTTTTATTGCTACTCACGCAAACATAACATCGGTAATAAAAATGCATTCACTTTGTGACTAAAAGTGTCATGTTATAACCTTTTCACAAAATACACAAAACAGCTAGTGACAATTTACGATGTCTGGCGTGCAGATTAGAAGGGAACACTGAAACAAATAATTGAGTTGTTCCGCGCAAATTTGTTTTGATTGAGCACCGTCTTTGTCAAATTTACTTTGTGCACACAAAACATGCTGTAATGGTATTCATGGCGATAACTTGATCTGAAACGCATTATTTATTGAGTATAACGGAAACGGGAGTGCCGCACCCCTGATTTGCCACTCAATTCTCATACACGCAAATGAAACTCGGTAGGTTATATGAAACCGTCCGAATGTTTGTCTAAGATTGTGAACATTAGAGTGAACACATATGGGAGTGCTTAGAATACAGATTTGCGTGCGTGCAATTTGAATTGTGTATATATGTGGATATAATTTCGAGATTGGTGAAAGACAAAATGAAGAAATTTATGGTGCCAACAAGAGGATGATGATCACATGTATATGAATAACGGCAATGTGTATTCATGTTATTATGGTCACATACGCGCTCATTGTATTCAGTTCAGTGACCAATAGCTAGTTGAAACACACTGCAAATGCAAATACCGATGGCGCTAACGTTATTAGAAGGGAACGTCGTCACATGTGCTGTGTTCTGAAATTACTTACACGGCTGCTTACCCATTTCACGGAAAGTAATCAGCGAACACAAATACAAGCAATAGATGAATGTTCAGTATCATGCACATGATTATATAAATTTAAACTGGCGGTTAATGCAATACGTGACTAAATATAAAGGTGCAACATAATGTGTAGCTGCACTATGAACATTTCATAAGAAAGAAAATAAACAATTGTTTCGACACATTTTCTTATGATAAAATGTGTAAATGTGTGTTAGATCGAATTCAAATTATTCGCATCTTCAAATAGTGATTAATAATATCAACACAAAGTGTGAACGGAAGGAAGCATTTGATATAAATTGGCACTGAATCACAGACTGCGAACACATCAGTCTCTGTTATCATTAACTCATTAATTTCTCTCCACATCACCACATCCTCCTAATGATAATAACAGGGTACCCCAACTGTCAAAAATGACAGATTTTATTGAAAAGTAAAACAAACATTGATGTAGCAGTTGTGTGTAGAATATCAAAGAAATATTAATAAATAGCAATGAAATAGTTTTACCGTTGGTCACGGTTGAAAGCTGAACGAACTGCTGTGACCCTCACATATTAATGCGTGTACACAGTAGCAGGCAAATAGAGAGGCGCGACGTGTGCACCAATTGGAAGCGTCCATTTGTGTTATGCAAACATTGACCATAGTATTGTATGACAACAACATGTTCACATATGCAAATACAACAGTTCAAATGGCTATGTGTGTCTAACAAACAATGCTGATGTTGCAATTTTCATATTGCATATTTAGCTCATATTATCCTAATATGACACAACACTTGACAATTACACATATGACATGATACCTAACAAATCTGTAATATATGGAAACATACATTCTAAACACCCCGAAGAAATTGCGCAATGTATTATTTATTTGTTTATCATTGCTACAAAATCTTTATTCAAATATGTTTCATATCACATAACAGAATAGTGTGCGTAATCTGACGCGAACGAATCTTTGGAATATTTTGATATAGCTAGTAAACAGCAAATTGTGTCCGTGTTTAACAAAGAACAATTACACAAGATTAAGAAGCTTTGTAACGATGTATATATATATATACGTGTTATTTTAACCGAAAAGCGGAAAAGATTTGCTCGCCCGCAGCGCAAAGATAAGCGGTCAATGTGTCAAAATGTATAAACGGTGTGGATAAAGATTCGTTAACAGAGGATTATAAGCACACGCATAGCAAATAATAATAAGACGAAAATCATACCCTTCTATGGCTACTATTATTCAAACATTCGTAATGTCGGACGGTTTCAAAGCAACAAATTGAAATGTTTATCTTTCCCTACGACTGAAATACACCAAATCAGTACACATAAAAAACACTTCTAGTCTAAATAAAAAACATAACTGTTTGATAGAACAAAACGTGATTTGCAAATAAAGAGAAGAGGAACGGAAATGCTGCCGCTGTATTGTTTTAGTTGACTGGTAGGTCAAGAGTGATACATGCGTGGACGGACGTCAAACAAACATAATTTCACCTGTGCATTGAGAGAAAACATAATGGTCCTCATTAGTCATTAATTGCACCTGTTCACTTTTGTAGAATATAAAGCGAATACATCACTATTGAAATGTGAATAACTGGTGTACACAGTGGATCCACATTGTACACAAAACATCAAGTGAAATAGTCCGACACACATACAGAGTGCCCCAGTAAGTGTGTTTTTGTGTTATTGTATTCCACGTTTATCATACCTACTCCACTTTGAAACTGAGTTGTAAAACATATGAACATAACTTGTATAACTGCTTTTCTTTGACAAATTGATTCTGTTCACTGTGTGTTCAATTTCAGTGTAAATTGATGTGTGTATTTAGCAATTATATACAAATGTTATTGGTTTCACTGGTTTTTATGACCGTGTAATAGTCACACTTATTTTGTGCACAACAGTATTTGTTTTTATTGGCTTATTTGGCGAAGATTCTAAACGCCAGATGAAAGAGAAGTTACCGATTAGAAAAGATGCTTTGATGCGATTAAAAATGAATCACATAAATATTGAATCATTTAACCACATTGTAATGAGATTGACTTGTAAATGACGGGCGAAGACTTCAACTTCAAGTGCTAAAAGAATATTTCATGGTCAACGAGCTCATTTGCATAATCTCATTTCCTGTAAACACTACATCCTGCAATACCAAAAATCATGTTCAAACAGTAATCAACTTTTAAATTGTACATATAGCAAATGAAAACTGAAAAATGAAAATCATTTTGCTATGTTTCCAAATGTTTCAAATTGTTCGAATTGTTGGTTCGTTGTCGTTTGTCTCAATTAAATGAAATTTCTTGTAGCTGACAGTGAAGCAACTCGTTTGTTTGAAGATCTACTGTCAGGTTACAATAAGTTAATTCGACCACTTACCCTGCGGAATAAAACTGCACCATTAGAAGTGAAATTCAAAATGCGCTTGTCGCAATTACTCGACGTTGTATGTTTTCTATTTTTGACGCATAATTTTATCTCTTTAGCATGAAAAAGATCAAATTGTTACCACTAATGTTTGGCTTGAACACGTAAGTTTAGTCCGCAAAGGTCTATTGTAAAGAAATTTGACAGGAATGGACAGACCCGAAACTATCTTGGAACCCCGAGGACTACGGTAATGTTTCAGTCATGTACATACCAAGTGAATTAATTTGGCTACCGGATATTGTGTTGTACAACAAGTATTATTTGATATCGTTAACCTTCATCTAAACTTTATTAGTGCCGATGGTAATTATCAAGTAACAATCATGACAAAGGCAACTGTTACATACTTGGGCAAAGTTAACTGGGGACCACCGGCCATTTACAAAAGCATGTGTCAGATTAATGTTGAATGGTTTGCTGTACAAATTCTCATCTTACCAGTCTTTCATTCTTTGTAGGTTTCCTTTCGACGAACAAGAATGCAACTTAAAATTCGGTTCATGGACATACGATGGAATATTTGTTGAGCTGGAACACAAAACTGATGAAGTAACTTACAAATACACGAATAAAGACGGTGCACATATCGAATGTGTTGAAGTATATCTATTAATTAATTCTAATAAATTCTGGATATTGTAGAATGGAATAAATCTGCTGGATTACTACAGAAGCACTGAGTGGGACATTATTGCAGTGCCTGGATGGAAAAGAAAACAAGTATACCCATGCTGTCCGACACCATATATTGATAGTAATCGTAACTTTCATTCATACAATAATGATTTGCAGTAACCTACAAGATCTTTCTTCGTCGAAAAACATTATTCTACACAGTTAATTTGATTCTGCCCTGTGTGGGGATTTCATTTCTCACAATTCTTGTGTTCTATTTGCCAAATGATTCCGGCGAAAAGGTGTCACACAATAATTATTCAATTGAAATTGTGCAGGTGACACTGTCCATATCAATTCTTATTTCGCTAACTGTGTTCTTCCTGTTGCTTGTTGAAATGATACCTGCAACATCCCTCGTCGTGCCACTTATAGGAAAGTATCTACTGTTTACAATGGTCATGGTTACCATTAGCATATTCGTATCTGTGGTAGCATATTATAATACATCTCTGGCACACAATTCTGTTACAGATTGTAATCAATGTTCATTTCCGTTCTCCAATGACGCACTTCATGTCGCCATTTGTGAAAACGTGGTTTCTGGAACGACTTCCAAAAATGTTGTTTATGCAACGACCAGTTGATTTATTGGGCGAAATGAATGTTGGAATATACATTGTTTATAAATACAAATGTTTGTTTAGGATGATGATGTCCCTAGAACTTATGATCGACATAGAAAAAACGTTCGAAATAATGTTTATTGGGCGCAGCCGGGAACTGAGCCGAAGAAGACACCCAAGCCGCGTTCAAAAACAAAGATAGTTGTCAGTGGTCGGTTTAAGGTTATTTTACATTGAATAAACACTTTAATTACAGGCGAATGTGCATATCGTTTTCAAGAATGTGACGTTCCATTATCACCACCTATTCGGTATGAATCAAATAGCCTCCGTTTATTTGATCACACTTGTAATTCTGGTAAAATATCTTGCGAATATTAACTTATTCTTACATTAAGGACATTTAAATAAGAATTACACAACGTCAAACGGTTACACGCCCAAAAGTTATGGCTGTGATGACACATGGAAATGTAGTGACAATAAACCGCGAGGTTTGTCGAGTTAAATAACTTAGACATTCATTTTGTGACAATCAAATTGACAGTAGAGCCACGTTTCCCTCTCGGTGCCGGAGACGGACCACTATTGGATGTTCGTCCTCACTCCCAAACATGCGAGTCGTGTCGTTCATACAAAACACAAGTATTGCAAGCAATTAACGGTGTTCAGCACATATCTGCGTACATGCAACGGGACTACGCGCGTCAGAGGGTGATTGTTTATTGTTTTTTATAAAACGTTGCGAGCAGGCTATTGAAGATTGGAAGTTCGCTGCGATGGTCATTGATCGCTTCTTTTTTATTTTGTTCACGTTAACATGTTTTATTGGTACGGCAATTATTATTACGAGAGTAGGTTGCTCGTTTATTTGGTAAAGTGTGTTATTTATTGCAGGCACCAACACTATATGATCAACGTGCACCCGTAGATGCAGATACAGCTAACCAACATGTTATACATTTGAGTAATGGCATACTATACTGCAAAATTCATAATATCGCACTAGAATAATTCTCGTTTTGTATAGATCTTATCGCTTTTTTTGATTGCAACGCGTTAGCAGCAGCTGCTATTAAATGCAAATGATACTACTAATAATATGATACAAATAGAATCTCACATTGTACCTTTATCTGTGTGGCAATGCTGTCTATTCAAACAAAGCACATATTTTGTTGTTTGTATTGATTTCCCAAAAGTACAAATTGTTGTATTGAAGTGCAAAAAACCTTTCCCATATTATTTCTATTGTACATTGTATGGTTTTGATTGATACCACGTAGCAATAAAATAAAATTCCGTGCCACTAACGCTCTGTGCGCAACATACAGAAACAGAAGCGCAAAATTTACCGCGTGTTTACCACGAGTGCGTTCCTGCTATGCAACTAATAAATAAAATGTACGTGTATATTTTACACAAGTAAACAATTCAATGTTAAAATGTAAACATCGATGTAAACTTTCGCTACTCTTTTTGTCTTGAACGTTTTTAAACGACGCAAACTTGTTTATTCCAAATTGCCACCAGAGCTACTCTGCGTTCCTGTTTCTCTTTGTTAGATTTCGTATGTTTCGCATTAAACTGGACACAGGTCACTTGATTTTCTCACATACAATTTCAAATATTACAGATAAACTAAGAAAATAAACTCGTGTTGTAATAAATATTAGAAATGGCGTCGAGAACAACTGCCGGAATGGTAAGAAACAAATGAAAGATAAATATAAATGAACAATAATCTAGAATATGCTTTACAATCGTCTCTTTCCTTATCATCCGGCTGTGTTCATTTCAATGTGTGCAGTAATTGGTGCAATTCTAAAAAGTGGCAAGATTGTATCATGGTGCGTATCTTACCAAAATGGTTGTCTCACCCCCATTTCAGTTGTGCAACGACGGCATTAAGTTGCACAGTTTACTCGATGCTAATCGCTTACATGATAGTTGCCCTCACAAGATTTCTTCTCCGCACATTTGTGTTTGCATACACCGGTTATATGTTCGAAGAGCGAGGAAAAGTGACACTGTCGACCAAATTGTGGATGGTTTGTAAATTATCTTCCAAACTATGTAATTAAGCATTTTAGTTATGCATCAAATTCCTGCAAACCGTTGTTCCAACGCCACGATTGCATTCATACGACAATGGTCTCCTGCCATCTCTGCCTTTACCATCTCTTAAAGACACAATTGAGCGCGTATGTAATAAATAAATATTAGAGACGTTGAAATTCTTCCAGTATCTCGAATCCATGCAATCTGTACTATCGAAAGACGAATACGACGAAGCAAAAACAATGGCTGACGAATTTGTTGCAAAGGAGGGACCAAAATTGCAAAGATACTTATGGCTTAAGTCATGCATCAAACAGAATTGGGTATTAAAATATATTTGCTTTTGTTAACGTACTGTGTATCATTTAGGTAACTGATTGGTGGACGAAATATGCATATCTGAAATATCGGGAATCGTTGCTGGTGAACAGCAGTGTTGGAAACTTGGTAATATCCGTGTGAAGAAATGGCAAATATAATTTAGGATTTGTACACCGATGCAAAAGTAAAGCAAGCTGCACGCGCTGCCAATCTACTATACTCAGATGTGCTACGCATGAGATCAATTGAAGATCAGTCTTTTAAACCGGTAATATCAATACTTTATTTAAATATTGCATACAGTTGGTGAAATCTGGCATTCCATTAACAGCTACGTTATATGATAATGCATACGCTACGTGCCGTGTACCAGGCGAAGATATTGGTAAACAATCATATTTATACATTGTAGTGTATTGTCGAACAGATGAATAAAAAAATATATTCAGACAGACTTGTCCATTACAATAATGCAAAGCACGTTGCCGTGTGGTGCCACAATTGCTGGCATATAGTTACCGCCGTTGATGACTATGGTAGACTTCACACGCCAGCGGAGCTAGAAATGTAAAGAAACATTAATGTTTTTAATTCTCCTTCAGTGCCTTTCAACAAATCATCGATTCTGAACACAAGCCTGTCGCTGGTGAAAATCACATGAATGCGTTGACAGTAACAGATCGCACCCGATGGGCCAAGAACAGACAACGGTATATTGAATCACTTTCATACCATACCCAATTGTAGAATCTTTCTCTCAAATGCAACGAACGCCAAGGCATTGCATCAAATTGAAAGTTCAATTTATCCAGTTTTCTTTGAAGATGACGTACTTGACATTGGAGAAGTATTAGAAATACATGAACACATAACGTTACTTAAATTTATGCAGACTGACAGCGATAAAGTAAGCACATTTATGCGTCCTATTCTATCGGGTGATGGGACAAATCGTTGGGTTGATAAGACGTTTAATTATGTGATCACGAAAAATGGCAGAGTACGTTTTCATTTTAAACATACACTTATCAATGTTGTCAATTTCAGGCGGGTGGGACAACTGAGCATTCATGGTAAGTTATGACTTTCAAATCTGAATTAATTAACATTTAAATTTATAAAATTTGTCTGTCTTTAAGGGGCGATGGCTTTGAATTTGATCACATACGCGAAGAATTAACATACGATGACAATTTCGTGTTTCGGTTTGTCACTTTGCATTGTTTAAAATGTTTAATTATTCAGCTACACGACAGACGGACATTGTTCAGGCGACATAAAACAAGTTGCAAAGGTTGAACGTCTAGAATTCGAGTTTGACAACGATGTGAGTTATATCGAATGTTTTCTGTAATTCTGTAAATGTTTAGGCTATCAATGAAATCGAAGAGTGCTACAACTTCGCACGTAGACACGTTGATAATCTGGATTTGTCGTCATTGATATTCCGCACATTTGGTAAAGGTGTCATAAAACAATGTCGCGTGTCACCTGATGCCTTCATTCAAATGGCTATACAATTGGCCTATTATCGTGTAAGCAAACTTTCAAATATTCCACCCATGAAATCGTTGTAGTTGCACAAAAAGTTCGTTCTGACATACGAATCATCGTCAGCGCGTCTCTATGAAGAAGGTAGAACAGAAACATGTCGTGTTGCGTCAGTTGAATCAAAGGCTTTTGTATTGGCAATGTGTGAATTGTCCAAAGATAGTAATAACACTGCAAAGGTAACAATTAGCGGTTACATGGAATTTATAATTAAAGGAATCTGTTCGTCAACTACTTCGTACTGCGTGCGATCGTCACACATCAACAATGCGTCTAACAATGGCCGGTAAAGGTGTTGACAGGCATCTCTTTGCATTGTATATTTTGTCGCGTGGAACGCAAACATCGTCTCCGTTTCTTGATTATGTGTTGGGACAAAAGTGGACAATAAGTACCAGTCAGGTGTGGTTTACTTGCTTACAGCTTGCATTATACAATATTTCGTAGGCACCAACAGTGCGAGATCTAATCGACGAAAATAAATACGAGGAATTGTCTTGGCTCGGAGCAGCGTTTGGTCCCGTTGATCCAAAAGGTTATGGCATTTGCTATCGCTTGGCTGGTGAACATTCCATTTGTGCCCATGTGACAGCGTTGAAGAGCGATCCAATTACGGTAACATTAATACAACATTTAACAAAATAATATAAACACTTATAGGATCCAGTAAAATTGCGTGACGGACTTCGTGAAGCATTGATTGACATGCGAGCATTGTTTGAAGGCATAAAATCATAATCAATATTTCATTTGCGTTCATGATATCTTGTCATTCGCTGATATATTCGATTTGTAAATAAAAATAATCGGTTATTTGCGTATTATAACAATATTGCAATAAAGTTGCGATTAAAATGAAAAATGGAAAAAAGAATTTCACAACTACAGATTTACTACTACACACTAAGTTCACTAATTTCATGGAAGGAAATCATTTTGCAATTCACTAATCTGACTGCAAGTTGGTAAATATTTATTAAAATGGTTCTAACAATCGCCTTTACTATAAACACGTAAATAGAATCACCTATGATTTTGTAATCAATTCTCAATAAGGCACCTTCGTTGTTTATTTATTAGTCTTGTGCCAATTATGAAACAGATGCATCAAACTAGTATTAACGCTGCCACTTATCGTCATCAATCATTTGGTCCGTGTTTAACTAAACAAAACCACATTGACTCATATTTTGTTTTATCATTCAGCATTTGTAATATTTTTATTTCATTTAATTGCGCTTCGCTCAAATACTGTTCGCATGTTAAGTTAATCAACCGCGAAATTAAGTTTCACTTATCATCGAGCAAATCAATTTTCCGCCTTACCCGTTACCCCGGTGTCGCTTACGTGTAGTATCAATAAACCAATTTATTGTGTTTACCTCGGAATGCAGTTGAACAGTTAGTTAAATTCTACTTTTTGCTTTATGTATTTGCGAAGCACTTTGTTTGTCATTCTTAAGAAACTTATACATTTAGTAATTGAATACCATACATTTCTTCGCAGTCAATTTCTAACATTTCTAAGTAATAACTAAGCTGTGTCGCATATGGCTGCTAATTTAATATTCATTGCAAATAACGCAAACACCATTATCTTGTATATTTGCATACTTCAGTCTTAATGATATTCATTAAATAATAAATTAGCTTTTTTGAATAAAATAGTTCATTTGGATTTATACCGAAAACTTTTAATTACAGTAGTGCAGATATTTTGTCAAACATGTCCATTTTGGCAACAGCTTGTTTGTTTTTATTAACAGTAATATTGGTGTCCAGCGACAACAACATCCACCGAGTGTTGAACAAGCGTGCTGGTTTAATAACAATACATTTTGATTAGTTTAATTTCCCCAGGTCAATGTCCACCATATCGACCATTTCAATGTCCGCAAGGCGATTGCATTCCAATAAAGTATTTGTGCGATGGTTCTCCCGACTGCAGCGATTCATATGATGAAAACGCAAATATGTGCACTGCGGGTGGGAATTTTGCAAATTGAACAAAAACGAAACTTACAACTAACAGAGCCGCATTAAACTTATCCATTTTTACAGCACTACGTCCACCAGTAGACGAGACAACGACATTTTTGCGTTCCATTCTAAAATCACACGGCGATGATTTCTTGGTGAAAATATTCGGTGATGCGGCCAAAGATGATTTGAAAGATATGGGCGGCGTTGAAGTTGTTGCTGTTGCATTGTCTGGTAAGCCGATTAACATGAATGAATGATTAAAATTTGTTCATTTATAGAACAACCAACGGCAGCCGATTTTGGTCGTTCGGTTGGCATGAACAATAACGATGTTGCAAATATGAGAAAAGTGTTGAAAGCTATTGCGGAAGGGGATACGGATGGGTTCAAGGTTTGCGCTGTTTATTTACAAACATCTATCAAACACTTTTAGGGAAGCGAAGCGAGTGATTTCAAATTCTTTGCCGTCAAACTTATGGAAACTGGATTCTAAAATGTTTGCACGCGTTAGATTCATTGCGATATTTTTTTGAAAAGTATTTACGTCTATCATACGCTATTTGCTACCATGTTTTGGTAGAATTGATCTCAGTTATATCTGCGTGATCAATTAAAATTGATCTGTTTAAATTATTGGTGGTTAGGGTAAAAATAAACGAATCGTTGTTATTTTAGAAAACATAATCGTGGTTATACCCAACCGCATTTCGCATCAAACGTAATACATACGTAGTTAATGATTTTTATCAATTTTAAATTGAACACTCAGACAACCAATGGGGTTTTTGTTGCCATCTTTCAACGTTAGTGTCACCATGTATGGATTCTAAATGACAAAAACCATTGAGTAGAGCAACAATGATTAGCATACGCTGTTGCTCATTAGAGCTATTATTGGTCCGTATTTGCTAATATCGAAGTTTGCTTTGAATGTATGCGGACCTCCTGTATATGGACATGGCGCAACTACACCGCACCCATTTATGTTGTTGCTAAATTTTAATTAAAATATTAATGTCAGAATATACAAAACATACGTCAAACCGAATGTTGGAATGTCATGCCAGCCGCAGCCGAACAAATTTCCCCATTCATACACTTTTGCATCGACGAATAGCTAGAAAATTTCGATTTAGAACAATTGATGGTTACCGCATTTTGAGTCGGTCCGTTGTTAGTTTCGAATTCGCCGATGTAAATTGGCGACTTTAATTTGACCGGATAATCTGTACTGCCATCTTGATTTGACACAGTGAAATTTGTGTATTGCACTGAACCGCCTGTACAAAATAGTGAGACATATTTCTAAAACACCCACCATTACAATCGAACCATTTTAGTGCATTATCGGTATTATTGGGCGATGGACAAGCCAGCGGTGAAGCGAAACTTATTCCGACAAATGTGGTGAAAATTGTGACTGCAAAAATCATTTTTTTCGTCAGAATATTGTCTCGTTCATTAAATGACGTGCAAGATACCGGGTGCGCCGTAGATAAAAGTGATAATTATTTATGTATTTGTTGCTGATTAAATGATAATAATTGTGTGCCCTTGTTATGTCACATCTGCACTGTGTAGCAAAAAAAAATAAAATTGATTAAGACGTCTTTTCATTTTTGTTTTGCTATGTCAAAAACATTGAAATAGTTTTAAGAAATGATCAGCGTTAATAAACAAAGTTCTGTTAAAATCACATAAAATAGTTCATTTCAACAGTCCCTGAATTCGAGCGCAATTGATTGCCTCGTGCACTGTACTGTCGCCATTCTTTGTGATCAATTCCATTTGATAGACGGTCTGAAATAGAGAAATCACTAAAAACACAAACTTACGCCACCACCCAATCCTGAAATGATGCTAGCAAAAGGTCGAAGATCAATTGGTTGTCTAAAACGATTTTGTCCAGGACCAAATGGGCAGTTTTTGCTGATTGCACAACCGTCAATGTTATTTCTGTGTAAAGATGTTTCACATGATGGTATTTGTTAATTTGCATATACAATAAACCGAATGTTGGAATAGAGTGCCAACTGCATCCCAATAAGCCACCCCAATGGCTCAAATGGACATCAATCAAACATGAATGATACGTTGTTGTACCTTGCAGTATTGAATCAAGTTGTACAATTATTTCCTAAAATATATATTTATATAATATTTACATAACTTTATTAGCAATACCTTTGACACATCGACAGGATAATTTGTAACATTATTTTGATCGACTACAGTCACGTTTTGTATTTGAAGAGGGTATTCTGTATGATGTTTTTCTAAGAATTCTTAAAAAGACCCGACTAACGATCAAAGCCTGCGCAATTATACCAATGGTACATTACGTCTGTACCATTTGGAAATTGGTCGCATGATAAAATAACAGGCAAAAGTGTAATAATAGAAAATAAAATAATCATTTTAGTATTTCTTAAACCGTTATCTCGCCTTTCTTTGTCTCTTAATCGTAGTTCTTTTTTAACATCTTTCTTGCTTGCTTTTTTACAACCGTAAAATCAAGATAGGTGTGTGTTCTGATGTTGTACTAAACCGTTTATTGCTTGTTTATAGGGTGTAAATATTAAAGGTTGTTTACTTGTTGCAATCAGACGTCATTTAACAAGTTTATTCTCGTAACCATGTACAATTTGCGATACGCCAATTCAACAATTAACACTTATTTCTGCAATAAATTGCTTCCAAGATTAAGTGTTTACTATTTGTGAGCATCCATAGATCAAAACATAATTGTTGGACACGACCAACACAAATAAAAAACATTGTAGATTTTAATTATAAACATTAGGGAAAACTAATTCTATTCATTGAAAATGATGAACGTATTCTTAAACATACATATGTTAAAGGTATTAGTAACATATTGGGCGTGCAACATTGTGTCCATAAATATTTAACACGTAAACATTTGTTAGATTTTTTCAAACGATAACTTAAAGGCATGCAAGTTAACTTTCATGTTAGTCTATTGCTGTTATTAATTTATTATAGTACTGCCCATTTAACTAAGCACTCGCCCAGATTTGTATCAGATATTATTGTAGTCCACAATTTTATGGTTGTCTTTTTTTAAATGTGAACAATTGTTATACTGTTTTCAGCATTATCGAATTTCAAATTATTTAATATATGTAAAATGTCCAAAACAAAATTGGCAGCGGACGAAAAGAGCCCATTGTTAATGTTTGATGACAAAACTGATAAAATAAGAAAATATGACAACGTCTCAAAAGTTCAGAAAACGATGAATATTGTGAGTTCTGAATGTTTTGTCGTTAACATTTTTCAGTTTGCTTATGCAACAAAATGTGATTATTTATTGTACACAATCGGCCTCATTGGTGGTTTTATTCGAGCCGTAGCATTGCCATTAGTCTTAGTCCAACTAGGCAGCAGTTTCACAGTTTTCATGCAACATAGTGTATGCTACACGATAAACTATCTAAGAAGCAACAACAACATTTCAGAGCTTTTCTAGAGCAAATGGGTCGATTGCCAACCTTCCTTCATATGCTATTGACTCGTCCAACTTTACATTTAGGCAGAAAATGGATTTGCGCAAACATGGAATTGCCCCACAAGATGTGCGTCAATTTCATACTTCGTTTGCATATTTGTAGGCTGCGGATGCATACAACCAACACGAGGCAGAGAAAATATCAAGCGAAGCGATGTTTAAGTCGGCATTACAAATGACATATACTGTATGCGGCGTATGTTTTGTCAGTTGCGTTGCCACGTTTTTTCTGGTACACATCAGGTTTTCTTTTAAATAAATGCAATCTTTTTAGATCTACTGTTTCGGTTTGGCATCCCAACGGCAAACAAGAAAAATGCGACAAGAATTCTATACAAAACTATTGCGAATGGATGTCGCCTGGACGCAGGAACGATCGGCCGTAGGTGTTGCAAATTCAATGACAGAGTAAGACACACATTTATGGATGATATAAGCTGTGCAGCAATGTCGACACTATATCGGACGGTTTATCGGAAAGCTTAACAATGGTAGTGCAAGTAATGTTTTCAATAGGCGCAGATGTGTTCTACGCTCTTATACAAAGATGGGATGTGGCATGTGTTTGCATGCTGTTTATTCCGCCTATTATTATCGTTATGAAATTGTTTAACAGGGTTTGTGAATTCAAAGATAATAAAACATATGTCAGGTGATACAACGATTGTCTATTCAAGAGGATACTTTAAACGGGAAAGCCGCAAGTATTATAGGTGAAGCGTTTGTCTGCATTCGAACGGTTATTTCTTTCAATGGACAAAGAAAAACAATTGAGAGGTGAGAACCCCATTATGATTTTTATTCAGAAAATTATTTATTTAGATATATGGCAACATTAGATGAAGCAGCGGCAGTGTCACGAAAGGTGAGCATATTACGTGGCCTGCTTACAGGAACGCTAGAAGTTCTACATTCAATGATATTCATTATCGGAACATGGTATGTATTTAATGCAATGCAAATCACATTCTTGTTCATAGGTACGGCGCTAGCCTTATTGGATCGACAGGTCCTGGTGTCTTTGTTTCGGTAATTTCATCATTTTTCAATTTTTTAGACACAAAATTTCATATTTGCAGATTACAATTTTGATAGACGACGCCTGCGTTAATTTGGACAATTTAACATTCCACATGAAAGGCGTCTTAGCCGCTAGCAACAGTATGCAAATAGTGCAAGAAACATTAAATACAGTAAAGGACAGTTGAAATACATTTTAAAACATGCTTAGGAACCTCGAATTGAACGGCTGTCGGACAGTCAACATGCCGGCCTACAATTACAAAGTGGTAAGGGACATATTCAGTTTAAGGATGTCACATTCCGATATCCATCGAGATTGGAAACTGCGGTAATTGACGAGCCAATTCCAATTTATTTGTTCGCAGGCGCTGAACGCTTTCTCCCTGTCTATTCAAGCAGGCGAATCAGTCGCAATCGTTGGTGAAAGCGGATGCGGTAAATCGACAACCGTTGCTATGATTATGCGATATTTTGATCCACAAAATGGACAGGTGGAATGTTTCAATTATTGTTCACAATTAATACAATTTGCAGATATTGTACGACGGAGTTGACATTCGGGATCTTGATGTCGACTGGTTACGCAAGGAATTTGGTTATGTGGGACAAGAACCGATATTGTTTGACACAAGCATACGGTGCATTTAAAACGAAATTAACATAATATTTCAGAGAAAACATAATGTGCGCCGCACCAGCCAATACAACAGAAACAGATTTGCAACGCGCCCTGGTTGCTGCTAATGCCTACGATTTTGTTCATCGACTGCCAGAAGTATGTTGATTGCAACATATTGTAACACTGTCTATTCTCCAGGGCACAGAAACACGCGTTGGTGAAAGAGGCGTACAGTTGTCAGGAGGACAAAAGCAGCGAATCGCCATAGCCCGTGCACTAATTCGCAATCCGCATGTATTGATTTTTGACGAAGCAACCAGTGCACTAGATTCAGACAGCGAGTCTGTTGTTCAGGCTGCTATTGAAAAGGTAGTATTGTAATTTGGAAATAAACCTCAAAGGCGTGCCACAACCGAACATCAATTACAATAGCGCATCGTCTCTCCACAGTTAGAAATGCGACAAGAATAATTGTCATGAACGCTGGTAATATTATCGAGCAGGGTACATACGATGAGCTCATGGATCGACAAACAGTGTTCTATAACATGGTGCTGGTAGGTTGACACAAGATAAAACAAAGTAGTGACAAATTAAGGCGCAAACATTTGGCGCCGAAGAAACAAATAACGACCATGAACCAATGTCACCACTGTTTCGCAGTCCGCAATCACAACGGAGACAACATAGTGTACAGTACGCAACTGATGTCAACGATGGTTACACATCTGCCACGGCGGCACTTAGTAATGCGTGTGGTTATTATTCTACTGGTGAAATTGGAGCAACAAGAGAAAGTGCACGTAATGCGTTTGTTATTTGTATCTGAATGTTTTCGTCACACAGGTCGAAGACGGCGAAATCGAAAGGCTACGTTTAACCAGCACAAGCAGAGTCTGGTAACAATCAATGTTGGGGAAAACAGTCTTACGCGGCTCGGATTAAATGTAATTTGGAATTTTTGAAAATAAATCAAGAGTTATTTGTGACAGGATGATGAAGAACTTAGCGATGACACCAATGAATACCCGGTGGCGGTGAAGGATGTTGATAACAAAACATCATTATGTAAGTGGATATCTGCTGGTGGTATCTGCACATTAATATTCTCAATGGTTTGTGCGATGGTCCGAGGCGTCTTATTTATTTCATGGGCAGTTGTACTTTCTGTTCAAATGAATGTAACTATTTATGTGAATATGTGTTATGGTCTACTATTTTAGGCCCTTACATACAATTATTCAACAATGATGCAAATTTTACACATTGTTGGATGCGTCTGGTTCGGTTTGGCATTTGTCAAGTTAATTGTTTCCGCCTGTGCTGTATGTATTTGGAAAAACACATTTTAAAATAATTGCAGGTTTATACACAAAATGTATTTGGTGGCAGACTGACAAAGTTTATTCGTCTCGAACTTCTTACACACATTCTTCGCAATAATTTGGAATATTTTGATCGAGCTGACCGTTCAACTGGCATTCTCAGCACTCGAATGGGCAAAAATGTGCACGATATACAGAAGGTAAGTGAATAGTAAATAGCAAAATCGAGTTTGAGAAATTTTTACAATAAAATAAATTTGTAGGTTGTTGGTGAAAGAATTATGGACTTGGCAACAGATCTGTCAGCAGCATTGACAGCACTGGCGCTATGTTGTGCGTGTTCGCTGAAATTTGCGCTCATCTGTTTTGTTGCATTAAGTAAGTCGTAACGTAATACAGTCGTTTATTTCTTATACAGTTATCGTATTTGGTACAAAATCTATTGAATCCTTAGCAGCGTCCCGTAAACAGAAGCGTGTGCGACCATTGGAAGACAAAGCGTCGAGCGTATGTAGTTATTTGTTTCTTATAAACTGCAATTAATTTAGTTGGCAACCGAATCTCTTGTAAATTCAACAACTGTAAAAGCGTATTCTCTGCAACAGTATTTCGCTAGCTTATACGAAAAAACATTGCAACCAGTTGATAGGTACATGCGAAATTTGAAAGTACTCTTAACATAATATAGAGCAATGCGGCAACAGCTATTTGTCGCAGCAATTGCATATGCAATATCAAGTACAGTGCCGTATGCGTTTTACGGAATCGCATTGCCAGTTTTGGCAGCAATGATGTCTGCTCATGAATTAACCATTTTGGATGCTTATATGTAAGATGCACTTATGATGCACAATGTTCAATGTCATGTTCAGTGTTATGCTTACTGTGCAAATTGGTCTAGGACGAGTTGTTATGTCGTTCCTTCGTCTTGGGGAGATCATCCGCTATAGGACAAGTGTCAACCTAATTGACACATTGTTTAACGAGAAACGCACCGGCGCTGACAACATGTCATTGGCTGGATTGAAACCAGTTTGTTATTACAAAAACGTATTTGTAAATTATTTTACCAGGACATGAACACCGGCGACATTCGCTTATCACATGTGTCATTTTCTTATGCCTCACGACCTGATGTTGTAGTTCTTTCCGATGTTAGCCTACGTGTGTCTAGGGGTACACAAGTTGCATTGGTTGGAATTATTTGTTGCATATTTATAAAGATGGCATATTTATAGGTCGGACAAAGTGGATGTGGTAAGAGTACAATTATTCAGTTGATTCAACGGTTGTATGACGTGGACAGTGGCAAAGTGGTCAGTTTAATAACATTATTTGATGATACAATTCTATTTCTTATTTTACTACAGACAATTAACGGAGTCGACGTTCGAGACATAAATCCTCAATGGTTGCGCCAGCACATTGTTCCCGTTAATCAGGTAGCATTAAACCGTTTACGCTACAATCGAGATATTTCCCTAGGAGCCAATACTGTTTGATACAACAATTTGGGAAAATATCGCTTACGGGTTAGATGCTGCTGATGTGACACAAGAGAGTATTATCGAAGCAGCAAAACGTGCAAATATTCACGACTTTATAATACAATTGCCAAAGGTGAAATGATTTATAAATGAATACTGTAAACAATAGCTATTAAGGGTTACAATACACACGTAGGTGCATTGGGTGGAGGATTATCTGGTGGAGAACGTCAACGATTGGCCATTGCGCGTGCGTTAATTAGAAAACCATCAGTGTTGTTGCTTGATGAAGCGACTAGTGCATTGGACTCGCATACAGAACAAGTACGAGTGTTTACAACAATTGCAAAGCAATATTTAACAGATTGTACAACAAACATTAGATGTGGCTCTGGTAAATTCAACTTGTATTACCATTGCACATCGATTGTCAACAATTCAGCATGCACATAATATCGTTGTTTTACGAAATGGCAGCATTATTGAAACAGGTACGCGTTTTGTTCATCCTTTCAACTATTTCCTAATTTAAGGCAAACATAAGCAGTTGATTGAAAGAAACGGCGTTTACGCGCAAATGGTCGCAAAGCAATCTCATGCTGCTGAAAATATTGATTAGTGATTAATTAATTCAGAGAGCACTATTTCATATGTTTCTCACAGTCTTGTTGTATTTATTCTCGCTAAATACTGTTATGGCGTTGGATCTCAACAAATGTTCCTGTATTAAGTATCTTTTGTAAGAACGAAAATTAGGAAGGTTATTTTTTCAAAAGTAAATTATCGCATAATAATGGTGTAATAACGTTGTACTCCATTCTTTGTTCTTCACTCTTCATTTCTACTTTATTGCTTCTGTTTCTGTTTGTTAACAAATTTAAATTGCACCTTATTACAATATTAATAAAATTTTGAAAATGCAAACTTCATTGATACAGGCGTACTTTCGGTTGCCTCGTGCATCGAATAAATAAGAAAGTAGAAAATGTCAGCGTTATAACGTTAGAAAGAATAATTGAAGCAAATATAACTGGTGACAAGCACACAGCGTTTTGTTGAGTGTGAGACGCCATTTCGCGAACATATGCTACAAATTTCAAATTTTTAAAAGGTTTAAAAATAAAAAATAACGTACTATCAAACTTTTCGGCATCAGACACGTCGATGACATACATATATGGCGAGCTTATCGGTAATCTCGGCATATTGTCACTGGTCAATGTAATGTTTTCATTGTTGGAATTAGTGGAATTTAGTATCGATCGTCGTTTCCGATGAAAACTAACTCTGTTCGACAGACAATGTGGTGGCTAGAATAGCAAGCGTAATGTGATAGTTCTCATCCAACAACAAACCGTTAACGATGCGCAGTCCGGATCATCCTTCAAACACAGCGCCAACTCACATGTGAAATATACATGTGGTCGATCAGCGAACTTGAACACGTGAGTTGATACTGAGGCGCTGTTTAATGATGGCGCGTACACAATATCACCGAGTATTGTATCGTCTGATGAACATCTGTGCAATTATTTATGAGTATTGAGGTTTACTTTGATATTCATAATACCCATTTTCGTCAATTAATAAATAGCGTCGTGACTTGCCGTCTTCCACGAAACAGTTTTTCACTTTTATCGCATAGATATCTAATTGTAACGTTTACAAAAACGACGCATTGAAACTTGCCTGAATCACACTGCCAAATATGTACAACTGGGTCGCCGACTTTTGCAAATTGTGCCAATGGTCCATTGTTGTCACGTAGATGTAATGTGTATCGACAGTCGGGCATTGGAAACTGACTGCTGACAACAACTGTTGGCAATAAACTAAAAATGACATGTATATGTTACAAGAATATTGTACAAACCCCACTTCAACGAAGGATGCAATCGGTTTATCCGATTGATAATATCGACAGGCGACTTGAAACACGCGATCTTGTTCTGTTAATAACTCCTGATGAAAACTGACAATGACAGGCGATGTGTATTGTGTCCCTTGTGAAGGCTGTGGAATAATAAATATGATTGTGATGCAATGTTACCACTCTTTCAGCCATCATATTGCATTGTGCAATGGGTATCTCAAATGTAGCAAGTGCAGTTTGTCCATTGTAACGACGTATACAATTCGGTTGGTCACTCATCCCGTTCACATATATCCGTCCACTATACGCATGTTTCATTGGCACCGTTATACCAATCGAGTGTTCGCCGCATGTTATTTGGGGATTTCCTATGCTTCTGTTGTATGATTGGAATGCACTTTCATACCTGTTACTGCATTCTCGTCTTGCTGATTTTGGAAAATTGGTGCTGGTTGCGATGTAACTGTTGCGTATGGAAAATTCTGTTGTGAAAATTGATTGCCATAATTGAGAACCGTGTCCTGTTGAACGTAACTTGGTTTTGACGCTGGTTGATTTACTCCATTATTGTTGAACGCGTTTGAACCGCCATAAATTGGAACTATTGGACTCTGATTATTGCCATCTAACTGCTGGTTTGCCAGTGGTGCAGTGTATCCATCGTTGTTAAAAGATGCTCCATTGCCGTAACCTTGAATGTAGTTTTCATTTTGTTGATTCGCAACTGTATTGAAATTATTATGGTTTGTTGGGGGCAGGGGCTGTTGTTGTGTGTTCAGAAAATCTTCATTGAAGGCAATCAAGTTTCCGCTAAATATTGGTGGAATATTAGCAGTCGTTGGATGTTCGAATGGTTGAGTGATTTGTGCATAATTTATTGTTTGCGATTGTTGAGGAATATTTGTTGCATATTGTTGTTGTTGTTGTTGTTGTTGTTGTTGAAAGTCAGGGAATGAAGGTTGATAAGGTACCGGTGGTGGTGCTTGTGGAATGTCCTCTTGTCTCGCTGGTACACCTTGCATAAATAGTGGTGTCCATTCGCCACCTTGGATTTGGGTTGACTTCACGTTAAACTGTAATTGTTAATTTAGAATTGAAAATTCTGTCAATAATTTGAATTAAAATTTGTGGCGGACCTGTCTATGCAACAGTAATGCAAATATGCCAAGAATTCGTGACACATATATTTTCATTATAATTATTTAATGACTAAGCAACTTGGAATACGTTGAAAAATTCATTAGTGTAAATTATGTCGTTTTAATAATTTCCATTGAAAATTGTACGAGTATAAACACTGAGTCGAAAGATTTGGAAATCTCTGTAAGATAAGTTGATTATTGTAAATAAATTGTTACAATCATCATAATAATGCAAATACAGAATACTTCAAACATGATATAATAAAGGCACTAGAGTACAATGCAATCACGATTTATTGAATAAACAATTGTAGATTGTAGGTGAAAATTAACACAACTTAAACTTATCATTTAACCTTCACAAATTGTCAATGTCAGCGATGTCATGCTACAATTAAACCGCTAACGAATGAATACTAGAAAAGTATATGCCGAGAAAATAAAATAAGGTTAACACATGGCATCACAATTTTACTGATCTTCAAATAATACTCAATGATACAACTTATCTATTGTCGCGTCACAATACAACGCTTAAACAAGCATGGATAAAGCATGTAACATAATGAAAGATGTAGAATAAGACCAATGTACAGTAAATGGAAAACCAGTTCATTACCTTGAATATTATTTAACCTTGAATTTATGCACATTGTCATATCGCCTCAAATTTATAGAATATCTCTTTCACGGACAAACTGATTTGAATAATTTTAATTGAACGTAGAATAAAACCGGGTTTGAACAATAAAAACAAAGCAATTTGTGTCAAGTATCAGCATGGGTTCTTGCAATATTCGTTGTCCGAATTTCAATATTGATTCGCTAATGCAAATTTACAAACGTAAATTGCGCATTTGATAAAAGAACAACACTTGAAATACTATTGCTGACCTATATGGCCCATCTTATCAAAAGATATTAATGTCCACTATGTCACGGTTGAAATGTATCTCACATAACAAATTGCCCGTTTGTCGCATGCGGTAAGTGTGCAAACACGTGTCATGCAATTCACATTTGTTTTACTGTCTCATAGTAGATTTATCAAATGTGTTTGTTATATTTTATTTACATAGACGCATAGATGTAAACAACAATATGAGTGTTAAAAGATGATAATTTTATGTCTATAGTAACGGATTATTCCATGAAAACGTATTTCTTGTGAATTATAACTTGCAACTATTTTGCAGCTTATTTGTCTCAATCACTTGACGATAAAACTCAACAGAAGATCTTGCATGACGTTCCCGTCCAGGGGATTTAAAATCAACCTAAAGTTTAATGAATATATGTATTCGTGTTATCAATAATAAGCAAACTTCGAAGAGACCAAAACGATAAGTATAGCCAAGCATCCATTCAAAATTGTCCATTAATGACCAAGCAAAATATCCTGTCACATTGCATCCATTGGATATTGCTGCGAAGCCGATAAATGTATCAGATTATTTAGTTTACCATTCAAGATTTGCTGAAAATGATCTTGCATATATTTAATTCGGTTGTTATCTTGTCGTTGGATTTCATCATTCATTGATGGGCATCCGTTTTCGGTGATGACAACTGGAACATTTCCATACTCCTTCTTTATAAATTCAAAGGTGTGGCCTAGACCCCATGGTGTATGTGAAACCCAAGAGCCGGGTGGACCGTGCCTTACATTTTAGTTTTATTTTTCTCTTTTACAAACCGTTCCCAGTCATCGTTCGCCCACTCTACAGAGTTTGTATCGCGATCGATTTGCGTCGTTTTATCTAATTTGAAGCTTTTATTACATGAAGTAATTAATTTGCGGTATTTATCCGGTATAACGTTGTCCACTAGAGGTGCAACGAGATAGCTGTGATAATAATTCAAGCCAAAGAAGTCTGATGAACCTAACAAAATTAAACGGCTTCCAAAAACATAACAGGAATGTAACAAACCTTTTAATCGCAATTTCTCATCATCAGTAATTGTTGGTAACAATTGTTGTGGAAGTCCTTCAGATTTGTCTCTCAACAATTCATCAATTTCTTCCGGCCATCCACCAATGTCGGAGAATATTGGATGCGCAAATAAACCCAATTCATGTTGTAATCGTCGACCCGCCGCTGCAACACATTCCTTGTCATTTACAACGGCTGCCTGTGGGTACGATACGTTTAGTGCAATACCAATTTTATCTGTAATATTGTAGATCACAGTTGCTTATTTTAATTGCCTTTGTTGGACTTTTGGAATTCCGATTTATAAATGTGATATGCTTCGGCATGTGCCAACAACTGGTGATAAGCGACCAGATATGGATCTCCAGGTTTTGGATCTTTGTTGCCCGGAGCGAATCTATACCAACAATTGCCGAATTCTATACAACCTTCAACTTACTGATAGGTTCCACCTGAGGTGCTATGTGCGAACCATGATGTCACCCACAGTTCATTTATTGTGCACCAATGTGTAACCTAAAAATGTTTTGCAAATCAACAACCGACATCAACCTTTGAGAATAATTGGAAACACAGACGAGCGTAATCGGCAAACCACTTAATGACATCCCTGTTTAACCAACCTCCATGATCTTGCAATGCTTGTGGCAGTTCCCAGTGATAGAGCGTCACCTTTAAATTTTATTAAAAATGGTTTTACACATTCATACCATTGGCTCAATATTGTTTGCCAGTAGGGCGTCAATTAATTTGTGATAATACTCGACGCCTTGCGTATTTATTTGGTCAGTTGTACCATTTGGCAAAATTCGTGCCCAATTAATAGAGAACCGATAGAAGCGAACCTGTATCTTTGTACAGCACAAAGAAAACACGAACCTTCAGCTGTTTTAACATTTCAACATCTTCTTGAATATGATGATAACTGTCACAAGCAACATCTCCTGTAGTTTTGTCAATAATCACAGAAGGATGTCGATGGCAATGTCTGTCCCAGATACTTTCTCCCTTTCCTATGCACTTGTTAAAGCAATTTTCTAGTTATTGCAATTTACCTTCTTCATTCCATGCTCCTTCTATCTGATACGATGATGTTGCAACACCCCACATGAAATTTGCAGGAAATACAGAGCTCATATTCTTCAAATTGTTTTAATTTATCAATTTTAACTTTTCGATATTCTATATGCGAAACGTTTGTCTCTTTAACTGGGTGTAATCTCAGCTTTTTATTGCCACCACGTGTGTATTTATTACACAGTTGGTGTTTATGCGCATATATCGATTACCCATGAAACATAAATATTTACTCAAGTAAACTAGCATCGCAATTTGAATATACGCTTTGAGTTAGAAGATTAACATTGCAAGTATAAGTCAACTAATTTGACACCGATAAATAAAGAAATTATTGCATCGTTTGTAAAAGTAATACGCTGTTTGAAATTACTAACTACACGCGACTAAATATACTTCAGCTGAGAAAAATTTGACAGTAGGCTCTTTACAATAAATGGCTTTATTCATTTCGTGGTGGCCATGACGGAAAATTTGTACGTCGGAGAAAAGAAACAGGTTCTGTTTGCATAGGTTGTTGATAATCGATTGTTTCAAACGGCCGCGCTGGCGTATTATAATTTGGTGGGATTTGTTTCTGAAACTGGTTTTATGGAAAGTATATTCCCAACAAACCTGAATCGGCGAATGTTGACTGAATGCAGATGGCTGTGCAATCGAATGCAATTGAACAACATGACGGGGACTTGATTGTCCGCTCATCATTGCATTAATCTGAAAATGTGTGTACACTATTGTTGATTTGCGGCATTACTTGTTCAGCCTGTCTAACAGGTGAAAACTGCTGCGCTGCTGGTGATGGTTGGCCGTATGGGTTAGGTGACATACTGAAGGGCGAGTGGGGTTGCGGTTGTTGCTGCATTTGCTGATACATTTGTGGATGTGGGGACACATTTTGAGGCGCACCATATGATATAGGAGGCTGTTAAGATAACAAATATCAACAATCATATTTGCATACCTGAGCATGTCGTGGAGATTGACTGTTTCTCCATTGCGGTTGCTGTATGTTACTTTGTGGTGTCTCCATGTATTGTATTTGTGGTGGTTGTGCCTGGCGCATTTGTTGTTGAGCTGTGGACAATAATAAATTGCGCAAATAATTGTTGCACAAACCTTGCTGCATATGATAATCGGACATGTACTGATGTTGTTTCGGTGATAGTGGGGTTGGACTCAGTGGGCGCTGCATTCGCTGAACCATTTTTAAAGTATTTTTATCACAATTCACCTGTCCTTGATGCTGCTGCTGCATGCCCTGGTTCTGCGTGTCCACATATAATGCTCCTTGTTGTTCATATTGTTGTTGCTGTTGCGGAACTTGTTGAGGTGCAAATTCGGGCCCTGTCTCGTATTGTTGGCCACCTTGCTTTGCTAAAAATTAGAATTTGTAAATATTGTTGAAATGACGAACATGGATTTGCCCATCCAGCATAACTACGACGTTGACTTTCAGTAACACTGTCCTGTGTTATCCACGAATTAGCTCCTGTCAACTTGAATCGATGTGGTTCGTTTGAATGTCGCGGTATTCGACGTCCAACTGTTTCGTCAGCGGCTGGTGGCCACGGCTGTTCGCCCAGACGACCTAATAATATTGCAAATTTGTTCATTTCGACTATTAAAATATCGGGAAATGTTCTCTAGAACCGGTTCTAATACAGGAAAGTAACAGAAATAGACACTTGGATAGAAGGAAACTGAAGTAATTAATGATGTAGAAACGCAAGCAACCACCTACGATTAAACATCATCATATTCTCGTTGTAAGAAGAGATCATAACTGCATTTGTGTGTTTTAAAGAATGAATTTATGTACAAAAACAGTTAATTGTAAAACGAAGATATTGTAAAATAAATTCAAAATTGATTACCTGGTGCAAAATACGGACGCATACCACTTTCATCGCCCTTGTCGTGTTCCGGCTGCCATTCAGCCACTCGCATTACTTGGCCTCGATCAATCTACAATTTATAAATTACAAACAATTCAAACGATTTCAAACATACCACCTGTGGTTGACGAGCTTGTATTGGTGCTCGTGCTACCCAAAGTGGCGCAGCTGCAGGCACACGAACTTGGGCGGGTTCCTGTATTGGACTTGGTGGACCAATTGGAAAACCTTTCAATATTTTGTATATTGTTTCCAATAATTGTCTTATTTTCGTATACCTGGCAGTTGTTCTGGTTTCTTCGGATCGAATTTAACAGGACGGTAGCTTTTATGTCTTGTTGCCAGTATTGGATCATAATATTGACCACCAAATGCGTATTCGGGTCGTGGTTCCAGTGGCACATATGGTTGGCGATCCTCGTATTGCTCCTGAAAATCATTCTTTACAATGATACTTTTCGATTATGGCTGTATTTTTACTAGTTTAGCAATCTTAACATAATTAACAACTAACATATCCCAATTACATACCTCTTGTAAATATTCATCGCGATAATGTGGCACAGGTTTTGCAACATTTGGTGCTCCATCGGTAAACTGATGCGGTTGTTGCGTTTGTTGCGTTTGCTCAACAACTTGCTGTTCTGGCTCGGGCGCACGTCGCCATTTAGGAATAAACTGTTGTTTGGGAGGAACAACATACTCCTGTTTCTGTGGCTGTTGTGGCAAATACTGATGATCGACTGCCGACTGAAACGGTTGAGGTTTAGCTGGAGAGGCAAGTTGTGGTTTCGGTAGAGGTTCTGGTGGCGGAACAAACTTCTGCTGTGGTACCATTTGTTGCACAGGTTCGGGTCGCTGTTGGGGTGAACGCATTGGTACGGTTGGTGAGTGTTGTGGTTGTTTCTGTTGGTGTTGTTGAATAACGTCTTGTTGTTGTATTGCTTGCTGTTGTTGCTGTTGCAGCCGTTGTTGTTGTACCATTTCTGGATGTTGCTGTTGCTGAGGCTGTGCCACAGGTTGTTGTTGATACTTTTGCTGTTGTTGAACATGTTGCTGTTGTTGAACATGTTGCTGTTGTTGCACATGTTGCTGTTGTTGCTGTTGTTGCACATGTTGCTGTTGTTGCACATGTTGCTGTTGTTGCACATGTTGCTGTTGTTGAACATGTTGCTGTTGTTGCACATGTTGCTGTTGTTGAACATGTTGCTGTTGTTGAACATGTTGCTGCTGCGGATGCTGCTTGACATGCGGTTCTGGTTTTTGCATCGGTGCAGCTTGCACCTGTGCCTCCGGTCGAATTTCGGTGTGTGTATCCTAAGTAATGTAATAAATAATAGTGATTGCAGACAAACTTGTGATAATTGTTGAAGTGACGGACTATTTGGTTGTCGTTTTCGTGAATCGCGTTGTTGTTGGAATTGTTGTTTCATATCGCTGGCATTGTGATCATGCAAGAATTGTCCCAATGATGCAGCGCCACCGCTCTGTTTCGATATCAAATTATGCACACGTTGTCGTGTTGCTTCTTCTTCACTCATTTCTAAAAATATTGACATAAAAATGAACAGAATTTTGCAAATATCAAACCAGTGGCAATCGGTTCACTCTGTGTCACATCCTCCGCACTGGCATCACTCAATGTCCGTTCAGCAGCAATTGGTACTTGTGGTTCGTAGATGTCGTGTTGATGTTCGATGATCTTGTCGCCGTGACTTGGTTGTGTTTGAGGTGCAGCAGGTTGTTGGGCCGGTTTATTGTCCTTTGTTATCAAACGAAGTCCACCACCCGGTCCGCGCATCATTACTGGCGCGTCATCATCCTCCTCCTCTTCGTCTTCTTCGTCTGATGCGATTTGCGTTGGATGTGGTTTCTTTTGTGGTGCCGCTTGTTGTGGTGGTTGCTGTGGTTGTTGTGGTGGAACTGGTTGTTGCGCTGGAACTGGTTGTTGCGCTGGAACTGGTTGTTGCGGTGGCACTGGTTGTTGCGGTGGCACTGGTTGTTGCGCTGGAACAGGTTGTTGCTGAGCCTGCTGTTGTGTTTGTTCAATTGTTGGAGCTTGTATTGCTTCCGCGGGCGCTGGTTTTTGTTCCGCTTGTGCCGGATGTGCAGTGTCACTTGCTTTCGATACTGCATTCACTGGCGCTTCTTCTTTTTTACCACCGTCAACTGTTTGCACTGGTTTCGGATGTTCTTCTTTATGTGGCACTTGTTGTGGTTTTTCTGCAACTTTATCTGAATGTTTGTCAGATTTGTTAAATAGTCCCAGAAATCGTTTACCCAATGATTTGTCTTCGGTGTGTTTGTCAGTTTGCTGTGTTGCAGCTGATTGTACTGCTTGGGCGCTCGCTTCTTTAACAACATCATTTGCAAGTGACACTAGAGTTGCAGGATGCTCTGCTGGTGGAGCAGCTTGGGCGATAGGTTCGACTGGTTTTACTTCAGTCGGAGCAACAACTGGCGATGGCGCAATTGGTTGTGGCACAACGGCAGGTGTTTCATCTTTTTGGACGACTTGGGGTGCTTGTTGAACGGCGATCGGTGTCGGCTGTTCGGGTGCAGATGCTGGTTTATCCTGAGCTTTTGGTTTGTGCTCTTCAGTAGGCTTCTCCTTTTCCTTCGGTGGCGTTGGGGCCTTCGGCTCATTTGTTGGAACTGGTTTTCGTTTGTCGTCTCCAGCGTGCTTTCGCTTTTCTTCGTCCAGTTCATGTTTCAATGTGTCTGCTGCGCCAGTCTGCTGCTGCTCCATTGATGCCTTTTTGTTCCCCACTTGTTCCTTCCCACCGTTTATTAATAGATCCGCCGATTCTAATATAACGGCTGCGGTTTGCATCTTTCGTTCAATCGCACAATCATAGGAGATCTCCGCGACTGGCAGCTCTTTTGAGCTTTGTTTTGCAACGGGTTCATGTTCCTTTTTCGCTGACTTTTTATCAACTTTTGCTTCTTTCTTTTCCTCCACTTTTGCAACTTTTTCTGGCGGTGCTTCAGTGGCTGTTGTATGTGGTGGTTTTGCAGGAGGACTTTGGGGAACTTGTTGTGCCACTGGTTCTACAACATTTTCTGGTTTCGGTGAATCAGGGACCTTAGCGGGAGTAGCGTCTGCTTTCTTGCTTGTTTCAGCTTCTTTGTCCTTTTCCTTGTCGCCTTTCTTCTTTGACGACGATGTGACCTTTTTTAGCTGCTCTCTAAAGAAAGATTTTTTGATTATGGCTACACTCTGGTCAGGTAAAACTAATCTAATTTATAACGTGCTGGAATAAATAAAGGTTAATAAATCTGTGCTTACCGAGCGTTGAAACCGAACATATTGATGTGAACGAACGAATTTGTTCTATGACAATTCTTACACTGCAATAAAACTTTGAAAATGCATATAAGGTAATATAGAAAAAATGCTCTGAATTTACAACTTGGTCGCAAGTAGTGGGACAGAATTTGCCCATTTACACACGCGTTGCTAATGAAGAAATGCAATTGAGAAAAGCGAAACATAAAAATAAAAGTGAGCACGTCAATTTTAGAACGAATACACACTTACGTCAGTCGACGGCACACAAATATTAGCTGAAATGGTGTGTGTGCAAAAATTATACACCTACATCTTGGCGTTTGTGTGTGCTAGATATAGTGTCCTAAATAGGAACATATGTCGACAGGGCGAGTTTTACACAAAAGTGCTGTGCTAAATGGGTACAAAGTGTAATTGTGCCGAGTTGCGAGTGCTGACACACAAACAATGTTACGAAGTATTTGTTAGTTGTTGTTTTTGTTGGCTATTCTGGTCTTGCCACTTCAACTCATTTGTTCCATATTGTAAATCATTTTGGAATCTATTTGCTTTTGACAACGAATATGTTCTGATATTTAATAAATATTGACTACTGTAAAATGTGTGAGCGAAATAAGGTATTGACACCATTAAAACAAGTACATGCAAGAAAGTGAATGTTTATTGGTCAAAATAAATTTGCACAAGTAAAACAACCAAATGACAAATTTGGATACGAATTTTCAAGGATTAAAAACAATATGAACGCGTGTTACTGTATTGTAATTCAATTTTGTTAACTCCAATATTCTGTTTTCGTTGTCGATAATATTGAATCAAATCGTCGACAGCGGTGTAACACAAAAGATCATCAATGTACCTGAAGAAGTGTTTCATTTGAATAATTTTCAATTTCTTTACCATAATCTACTTGTTTCTGCTCGACATAGAATGACGTGACGCGGTTTGTGTCGCAAGATCGACCTGTGTTGTCATCGACCTGCTACCTTTTTCGTGTCAACAATTGGTATTATTGCTTTGGCCACATTTATTTTTGCATTCCGTGCTATCATTACAATACCGACAATATTTCAGTGCATGTGTTGGCAATTTCAATGTGCTTCGATTAATATATGATTGATATGATTGAATAACATTATTCGATTATTTTTATTGGTGGTTGTTTTCGTTTTTGATACTATTGAAATTGAATTTGATATCCAAACTTCCGTGTTGTAATTATTGTACTTTATTTGAAAGTTAGAAAACTAAATATCAGGAAAATTATCCGCTTGCATATATCCGATACTGCTTGTAAGCACTATTTACGACAACTGCATAATTGGGAAATAAAAGGTTAACGAAACAAGAATAGTAAGTTGTTCGGACGTGTCGATTCACTGGTAATTTGGTTGAATGCATTTGCCAGCGCGTTCCATTTGAGAACGAAGTTGTGCCAACCGACGGCGGATGCGCTTTTGATCTTCAGCCGTACATTCGATTAAAATTGCTTGAAACTTCTGATCAATTGGTCCGGCAATTACATCTGGGCTACATGTGTTCAGCAAACGGTTGCACGACTGAAAATTTTCCTCCTTGCAGTACATTTAAAGAATGTTCTCAAAATACCTCAATACTCTTGGTAACATCATTTTGCATTGAATGAATAAGATCTTCGATTTGTTGGTTAACAGCACCAAGTGCGCGTTGTTGTTCCGGATTGCGAGGTGTATTCACCGTCACTTCAACAGTACGACATCGTGTCATTAGACGATTCATTGTCGCTTCTAAATCTTCTCGTTCGCCTGTAATTATTTAATAGAATATTTCCACATACATCCATACCATGGCCCAAGCGCAGCATGTCTTTATTCATTTGCAACGTTCCCAACATTTCCAACAATGCCTCTCTCTCCTGTTCCATTTGCGTTGCTATTTCGCGTAAATGTTCAACGCGGCGCTCGATTTCGTCTAACATTCCGATTACCTACAATATAATATATATAATAATATAGTTGGAATGAATGGAATACCTTGTCACCGACATCTTCTATACTTGTTTTACGCTGCATTGGGCGATTTGGTGATGTAGCCTCTGTTGACGGACGATTTGCGGGACTGACATCGCGGATGTGATTGTAACTTGAAGGCACTTGTGCTGATTGGTAATTTGATGGGTTTAGGGAGCTTGTTGGTGCATTTGGTACAACTTCGATATTTGAAGCGTCTTGACGTGCGAATGTAACGGGCGAATCGCGATTTGATGATGGTGTCGATGTTTGCACGATCGGGATTATGCGGGTTGTCGGCTGATTGCTCATTTTTATATTTTTGAATATGAAACGTTTAAAGTTCTGCAATTAGATAGAAACAATGACAAATGTTTCAAAATGTTTGTTTATAAAGTGCGCCCACGCAAAGATTAATAATTTTTACTAGAACGTTCCACAGTTTTGAGCGTTAGTATAGATGTATGTTGTGTCTGTCTTACTGATTTCGCAGTTGAGAAATAGTTTTTGCTCAGCACATATGCGCAAATGTGTAAAGGGGGAATACACATAACCTTGCTGGCAATATAGAATAAACACATTCCTGTTTACGCGCACAAATACATTTATTGTTATAACATCAATGTGTCAAATAGAATTAAGGACATGTGTATAGCAACTGCAAATTGTTCTTTCCACTATTATCATAACACTTGCATGTGATTTTGCTTGTGCTTAAAATTCAAACCTTCATTACTTCAATCAAGCCAATGTTGAGACCACACATAACAATACTAAGAAAATGATACAAATAGCAATAAATTCTTCAACAAATTATTCAATAGTTGATTGTTGTAAACATTCCGAAGTAAGCAATTTAAGGATCAACACATGTTGTTGTGTTGACAAGATTTAAAATATGGGAAGAACAATTTCACAATTCTATTGAATATATCAATGAATCATCATTGAGCTGTGTAAATCTATATGCATAATGCACTGAATCAGTAGTTATGATTATCTAGTCAGCAATATAAAAAGCGGAATATATACAACGCAGCTAACTTTCAATTTTGAATTGAAACAGGGAAAGGTTTAACGTTTCTCAAATCGTATATTAATCGGATTCTTTGGACGCAATACAATGTCGAACAACGGTTCAATATCCTCCGATGTTTGAGTACAGAACAATCGAAAATTGCGCAATACATACACTACAATTGATTTCATCTCTGTCATGGCAAACTTTTGACCTAAACAAATAACTTGCAATATAAATGATGCTAACCAATACAATTCCTTGCTCCTGCTGAAAACGGTGCAAAGGCAAATGGATGGCGTTTCGCGACATTTTCGGGCAAGAAGTTATCGGGATCAAATATTTCCGGATTGTTCCAATGTGCCGGATCGCGATGCATTCGTTCGAAGTGTAGTTCAACATTAGTATCCGCTGGAATTATACTGCCGTCAGCTAAATATTGGTATCTTATATTTGAATGTGACAAAAGTAACAAACGCAATGTTATATTCTCTTCCAACCGTCGTCCAATAGCACCAACAGATGGAAATAGTCGTTGACATTCCTTTATAAACCGTTCAGTGTAGGGTAGTTCATTAAGAAAGTCTGCTGTCAACACGTCATCGGTGTTTGCTGAAATACATTGTTTGTACCCAAATTACTGCTCTTACAAAAGGCATCGTCAATTTCTTCGAATACATTCTGTTGATATTGTTGTTGTGTTGCCAAACAAAATAAGATGTACATTAGACCAGTAGAGGTTGTGTCATGTCCCTATGAAAACAAGAACTGTTATTTATTCATAATATTAGCATTACCTCGAACATAAATGTATCAACTTGTTCTCTCACTTCCTTCCGTGACATTTCCCCGCGATGTTGCAATTCTAAAAGTAGATCAAGTAACGCAACACGGCGCTTTTTATCTTGTCCAACTGCTGATCTTTTCTCATCCATCTTGAGTGACAGTTCCCGCTCCATAATTACCTGTAAAATTGTGTCTTTAATATAAACATGCAGCTACCGTTTCAGTAAAATGATGAAGTATGTCAACATCTCGCTTAGTTTTCTTGCCCATTTCTGTCAAACTGTAAATGAATTCATTGTGATTCCACGGTCGTTGCATTCGATACGGCAATTGGTCACCAAATTCTTTAACTGCGCGTATGTATTCCGTATTTTCGCCTTCATCTTCCAATGCGTTCAACACTTTACCCATTGATGTTTCTGTTATTTCACATTACGTTAAAGTGTGTTATTCAAATACCACAAATGATATCCAACGTAGCCAGAGTTAAAGGTTGTCGTATATCAATCGTTCTGTTTGGCGCCTCTGAAGCTTTCTTTTCGATGTACTTTACAAAATGCCGACAATGTTCATCAAAAATTGGTATGAACTGCTTTAAAATTTCAAAATGAAATGCTGGCGTTAACAGTTTTCGTTGTTGAAACCATTGTTGACCCTCGCTGAATTGAAAGAATTGAAGAGTTAATAAGAATTTGGTGTAAACCTTGTGAGTAGACCTCTACCGAGCCACGGATGAAGGAAATCATATAACGGACTCAACTTACGAAGATTTGTTCGCGATTTGAAAATCACCTAACATAAAACATTAAACTAAGCTGAGGAAAATTGCATTACCTCCATTTGTTCTGCTTTAAAGATTTGAATATCATAATTGCCAAGAATTTTGAGGCAGACAGGAGACTCGAGCGTTCTGTGTAAGTAGCGAAACGTTTTCGTAATTGCTGAAAAGGAAAATCATAAAGCCAATTAGATATACACATATACCGCTGATAGAATCGTTTTTGAAGATGTACAAAAAGGCTCCAATGACAGGATAGCTTGGGGGAGCATTGAAATGTTTCACATAATGATATCCTTTTGGGTTGTGCATTCTGTACAAACCGTATATTATTGCTCCAATTATCGCAATAAGCCATAGCGAAATCATTTTGCAGATTTTCTATTTGTCAAAAAAATCAATTCCGTATCGTTTAAAACAATTGTCACTATCTATTCGTGCTTATCAATTTGTGTTTGTGTGCGCGCCAAGAAAATTTACCAATTGAAATTATGGCTCGGGTTAAAGTGCACGACATTACACTTTTACCTAACCACATCAGAGTATTATTTTCCCAACAAACCTGAAATTTTGTGAATCGAATATTGTGATACAATATTTTCACATTATCACATCGGAGATGAGTGCAATTTACAATTCATTATAAATGTGATGGCAAAATACACAAAACTTAAGAATACTAAATCTTATAGCTGTCGCTTCTCAAAATTAATCCAAATTGGCTTATCCGGTCGCAACACCATTACATATACAGGACAAATTTCTTCGATTGTTTGTGTGCATCGAAGATGAAAATGCCGCAAAACTGTTACTAGCACCGATTTGATTTCCAGCACCGCAAATCGTTGTCCTGATAAACGATTAATAATAATTAGTACTCAAATAAGTATCCGTTTAAAACTGACCAATGCAGTTTCTTGGTCCAGCTGAAAACGGCGAAAATGCAAATGGGTGTCTATTTACAGTATTTTCTGGTAGAAATCGATCAGGATCAAATTTATTCGGTTCAGGCCATTGTTCTGGGTCTCTGTGTAATCGTTCAAAATGCATTTCGATATTTGTACCGGCCGGTATTAATTTTCCACCATCTGTAATTGTCAATCAATTAAATAAAAGCTGCAGCTGTATATTACCAATAAAAATGTTCTCTTCTAAGCGGCGAGCAATAATAGGAACAGAAGGATATAGACGTTGTGATTCCTTAATAAACCGATCCAAGAAACTTAATTCGTTTAACTTTTCTATTGACTGTGCGTTCCCGTCGCCTAAAAACAGTAAATTAAAAGTAATTCGTCTAAACAACAATTACTGAAATACTCATCAATCTCTTCTTGCGCTGTAATTTGGTGTTCAGGTTGAATGGCAAGGCAGTATAACGCCCACATTAACGCCGTTGACGTCGTGTCGTGTCCCTAATATAACACTAAGGATAGCTGTTGTGCGAATACTTCGAACATGAACGTATCAACTTGTTGGCGTACTTCATCGCGTGTCATCTTTCCATCTCGATGCAATTCCAACAACAAATCTAATAATGCTGGTCGATGATGTTGTGATGATGTTGTTTCATTTTGTTTGCCCTTTAGAGACTCCTCTCGTTCGTTTATCACCTGAGATTTTAAAATTTCTGTTTGAAACACTTACATTCTCTGTGAATGCGTGCATTATTTTCAAGTTTCGCTTCATTCGTATTCCCACGCTGTTGAAACGTTGGTAAAACCATTCAAAATGTGTCCATGGTCGCACAATTCGATACATCAGTGATTCACCGAATTCCTAAATGTTTAAATTATGCCTGAATAAACCCTCCAACCTGAATCGCTTTAATGTAGTCACGATTGGCATCACCATTTAGTGCACCCAAGCGTTTTCCCATTGACGTTTCTTAAATAAGACTTTATTTCTACCAAATATGTTACCGCATATAATATCCAAAGTTGACAATGCAATTGGTAATCGAATGTCGATTTGCTTCTCGTGTAAGTGCCTTTCTATGTATTTCACTAGCTCTTGACCGTGTTCTTCAAATATTGGTACAAAATGTTGTAGAATCTCAAAATGAAATGCTGGTGTTAACAGTTTTCGCTGTTCAAACCATTGATGACCAGTGCTGTAAAATGGGCATAAACAATGTCAACTACACATCCATAGCTAACCTTGTCAATAATCCCAAACCAAGCCAAGGATGCAGAAAGTCGTACAACGGCTTTGCTTTTGCCAAATTTGTTCTCGATTTCAGCAACACCTGTAAATTAAAGTTGCCTTTAGTGCAATTTGGATGTATTTGCTACTTCCACATGCTCCGCTTTTGTAAAATAGAGCGCGTAGAATCCAAGCGCCTTCACGAGTATTGGAGATTTGAATGTGTTATCATAATACCGAACCAGTTGCGTTATTTCTGAAAGAAATTCTATGTGCTTACTTATAACATAAATACGGTTAACAATTTTTACCCTGCATCGAATTGGTTTGACATAATTTCATGAACAATCCAATTATAATTGGCAATGGAGGGCCATCAAAGTTTTTGACATAATGATATCGTCGTGGATATATCATTTGTCGAATAATTAATATAAATGCAATGCAAATGAAAAGCAGGACGTAGAACATGTTGAATTATATTCTATTTTGTTCGAATTAATGTCAGCCATAAACTGTTCGAACAGTGAAAGCAAAGCCTTATCTAATCACAAAATTTACTAAATTACTGCTCCGTCAACAACAAACAGGTCACTGTGCCATTAATTGTCTGTAAAACCCAAAAATGATTCCAGTATGGTTTCTTATAGCGTTTGCTATATTAATTTACTTCATTTATAAATGTGAATATCCAACTGGTTTTGAACACATTAAATATTTCGATGGACCAAAACTGTATCCAATTATTGGAGGTTTGGGGGAAATTTGGAAACATTCTGCCAGTATGTATGGTTTGTTTGTTTATTTCGGTGCAAGACTTCCGCTCACACATAGACATAACGCAAATAATAAACGTTTGGCATCGAGAACATAGGTCGCCGTTGAGAATAAAAGTATTCAACAACATTGCAGTTCATGTTTACAAGGCGGAACAGTTAGAAGTCAGTGTGCGAAAAATTAAAGAATTTTATTGCAGGAGTTATTCAAATCGCGCACAAACATTACAAAATCGAAGTTGTATGGACTGCTTCATTGTTGGCTAGGACAAGGATTATTAACAAGGTACTTTTAGTTGAAATTAGTTTCATAAAATTGTCCAGTGGTGGACAACAATGGTTTGACCAACGAAAACTATTAACACCGGCATTTCATTTTGAAATTCTGCAACACTTCGTCGTTATTTTTGATGAACATTGTAAAGCTCTTGTTGACTACATTAACAAACGTGCGAAGGAAGGTTTTATTGACATTCGATTACCAATAACGTTGGCAACTTTGGATATTATTTGTGGTAAGAACGCATAAAGGGTAGTTATAAATGATTTCAGAGACATCAATGGGCAAGAAGCTACATTCATTGGAGGAAAGTGAAAATCAGCAATATTTTACAGCAATTCAGGTTTGTGTTGTACAAGTGTTAAATATTGTTGTAAAAGGAATTTGGCGAAACATTGGTGTATCGTATGTGCTATCCATGGCTACGATTTGATTTCTTGTTCAATTACTTCACATCCAAAGGCCGACAAAATGTAAAAAATCTGAAAATCATGCACGATTTTACAAATAAAGTACGAAAGTATGATTATTAGACAGAATTTATTGACATCTAGGTAATCGAAGAGAAAGAGAATGAGTTGAAGCTGAAAAAGTCAAAGAAGAGTGAACAATTAGCCGCTGAAAATGGTAAAGGCTCCCGTCTGGCGTTGTTAGATTTACTTTTGGACATGCACGAAAAGGGTGTCATGAAGCGGCACGAGATAAGTGAACAGGTTGACACTTTTATGTTTGAGGTAACGAAATTACAACTGGATGTTAGATGAATTTTACAGGGACATGACACAACATCCACTGCACTCATGTGGGCAATTTTCTGTCTAGCAACGCACCCAGAACATCAGGAAGCTGTATTTGAAGAAATCGAATCAGTGTTTGGTAATAAAAATGAATGACTCAAATTATATATAGAAAATCCCTCTCAACCTCTAACACATGATAAACTTGGTGAGATGGTATTCCTTGATCGGTTTATAAAAGAAACACAGAGGATGTACCCATCGGTGCCTGCGATTGGACGACAACTGGATGAGAACATCGTTTTGAGTAAAATGTTTATGAACTTTCATGTTTCATATTTGGCACACAGACGACGGGAAGATACTACCACAAGGAGCATCTGTTGAGGTTTATATTGTTTCATTGCACCGGGATCCAGATGTGTGGCCAGAACCGGATAAATTTGATCCAGACAGATTCTTGCCAGAAAATGTTGCACAGCGTCATCCGTTTGCATTTTCACCGTTTTCTGCCGGTCCGAGGAATTGTATTGGTAAGTGGAATATTTTGTTACTTTAACCATATAGGTCAACGTTTCGCGATTATGGAGCTGAAATCTATCTTGATTTCGTTAGTTCGCAACTTTGAAATGCATTGCGAACAGGCAATTGAAGAAATACGCCCGCTTTATACAATGGTTATGCGTCCTGAACGACCAATTTTGGTGCGCTTTACCAAAAGAAACTAATTCATGCTGGTCAACAATTCAAATAAATATCCACGATAATTTTTAGCAATTGATTACTAGTTTGTAAATTGATTCTTTCATTGTTGCATTTTAATTTTTGTAAGTGTTTTATTCAAACAAACTGAGAATGCGATTATCGACCGTCAAGTTATAGGATACATTTACTTGGAAATTACGACAACAAATAAATATTTTTAAAACATATAGACAACTACAATTTTGTCATTTTCGTAACAGAAACTTTGGACACCGTTGTCCTACAAAGCAGGACATCAGTGAGACGCATTCGCATGTCCTGCTGGAACACGAGGGCCAAATATCTGTAATTTATGTAATAATAATCTCTTAACATTCCATACCCATTGCTTGCATGACACATTAACCATGGTATAATCGTTGTCCAAAACCAACCCCATTTAGTGTCTGTCAAACGTGAAATTAGCGTGAAATTCACGATGCAAAAGTCGAAGAAGAATGTGTTTGCTAGTGATTGTAAGAAGAAGCGGATCTCACCAGAGCGTCGCTTTTCTACATCGGCATCGCGTACGCCACTCACCTAAATTTTGTTAAACGACATTTTCAACATAAAACCCACTTGTTTGTTGGCACTTCGAATTACGACCAAAGTTAATAGATTGAATATAAGAATTATTGCCACAAACAATGTTGAGCAAACCAAATCTTGTATGATCGTTGAAAATACTTGACCACAGAATGAATCGCTATAATACCACACATACCTGAACAAATGGTGACAAATTAAAAATATAATCTTCTTACGAATCTGCACCGTAAATGATTCCGCACCCTGGTAGAAAGTAGATTGACGTCTCCGCGCAAGTTGCAATTAATACAATCGTAAGTACAACTTTTGTTACTTTCAAGCTAAATATCTACAACAAATTGTTTTACGAAAACATTAAATACACAATTACTCACGTCTTTATAACGCAACGGATACTTGATTGCAACGTATCGATTAATCGACATCACGAACATAATGTTCATTCCACCAAACCAGAAAAACATTGACAACTGACCGACTTTTTCTCCAAAGAACGAAGTGGACCAGTCCGATTGTCTGTAAATTATATTTTTATATTACTAGTAAAATTGCAAAACGTACAGCAATGTCATTGGTGCCGTCCAAAATGCGAATATTGAGAGACCACCGAAGTCACACAATGATAAGGCGATATTGAGTAACGCCAATTGTGGATTTAATTTCTTTGATGTTGCAGAAAATATTCCGAATGCTCCGTTTATGAACAATGATGTAAAAGCAGTAATAAAAATAATACTGGCCGCAATAGCGTTTTCCAATGTTATGCCAGTGATGTCAATTGTTTCAGTACTCTGTTCCAAAGTATCGGTTACGTTAGTTACATTGCTGCTGGTGTCGTTAATCATAGTTATATTGAAGATGGTTTTATTCAATAGTTCTGCCATGTTTAACTGTATACTGAAATCCAAACGCTTTGTATAGTTAAGCAATTGCAACTGCACGTTCCCATTTTCTCATGAGCTCATTGTTATAATAAACTCATCTGCCAACAGCAATTAATGAATAACACATATCATATGAAAATATGAATAGAAACCAATTAGCAGCTGAATTTTTCCAATTATGAAATGCTGATTGCTAATGTTAATAAAGCTGCTTAAGGTAAACACATTGACAATATAAAAAATGATTGGATAAGTAATTAATTATTCTAAATTGGAACAATGGAGACGTGTGAATATTTATTACAATCAACCACTTTTCCACATTCATTTATTCATGACGTTCTTGCTTTTCGCATTGTACATTGTGTTTTCAGCTAATTCATTTTCTCATTTTCAAGCTACAATTCAGCTTTATTAAACAAATTCTGTAGTAAGCAGATAAATAAACGTTCCCGACAAGAAAAGTTTTTCTGACTATAACATAAAAATTCAATCAAACATTGCCACAGTAAATATTAACACCATAACGAATGTTAAATGTGGGAGCGATGCAGGTGTCGAGTTACATTTATCACCGGTACAGCAACATAATAGATATTCACCAGCTGCTGTACATCCACTACCCAATGAACAATCTGTTGTGCAACCAGCAAGAGAACCTGATATTCCGTTTACTACACCCAATTGTGCCTTGTAGCATGCACTCTCATCGCTTGAACATTGCACCTGGAAATTGCATCTAGATTTGGTTGTCAATCATTACCGCTACTGGTGATTGGGTAAGGTACTGTCGACTGTAACATTCAAACGAATGTGTAGACGGAAGGTTGCACGATAGGAATAATACCACTGTTGCGATAACCGATAAATTGGGACACATTTTCGTATCTGACTTATCCGTTTACGATTTTACAGTTTTGCTTTTATGATTGTAACTGTACGTTTAGTAAGATTTAACATTTAAGAAAACACATTTATTGCATGTAAAGTAAATATTTACACCAATAAAAGTATTTCCATCTTGATGTGTCATCATGGGATATTGTGTTTTAATTGCGAACATGTTGTGAAGAGCTTCGTAAAATTACGGAATTGTCATTTTGCTTTTAAAATTGGATGAAAAAGCTGTTTCACGGCATAAAAAACCACAATATCTCTATCCCAATCAGATAAGTTCTAACGAATGGATGATAGATGGATAAATAGAAATGTTTCGAAAGAGACTTTTTTTAACGTATCAATATTGTGGAATGACGCTTTCGTGCCAATCACGATTTATTATTGTCATTCTTTTTTCTAATGTTAACAACAAATTTATTGTATCACATTAGCACCAACATGGTATTAGTGTCGAAATACAGCATCTCTCGATTGCACGCGAATTAAAAATAAACAGGTTGACAATTAAAAATATTAAAAACCAGATCACCATAAAATTGATTTATGCTATAACAACGGAAATATGAATAGTATGAAAACATAAGTTATTGTAAATAATGCAAGTGAAGTCTGCGATGTAAACAGGAATTGTAACACAAATATAGTATGTGAATATAAATTTTTATCTCGCATTAATTTCCACGAAACAGTTTTCACACACGCGTACTGGTTTCTTCGAACATGTCATTACGGCCGATTTTGCTGAACATTCATTACAGAAAATTAACCCACAATGTCGGCAGTGATGCTAAATATTTGTGATTGTAAACCAAACATTGATATTTTAGAAAAAATACCTTTCGAACGGTTAATGAAAATTGCTTCCCACACGATGTGCAATTTACCGCTTCTGCATCGTCAGCCCATTTTCGGCCAAATATTTTACCAATGTCCAACTGGAATTTTTATGAATTTATTTAATAACACAAAAATATGAAAATGATACCTGCATAGTTTGATTTTCTCTCCCCAACTCATACAATGCAGACATGATTTCGTCTAATCTTCTTTTAAAATCATTCGCCCTATCTCGTTCACTTGCAGCCGCTGTTTCTTGCGTTAAACATTGTTCCATCAGTGCACGTCGTTCATCCGCATACGCTCGTGTGCGAGATTCAAGTTCTGGATTATTGGTGCAACATATTCATTTTAATAATTATTACCTTGACGTGTGGCATCAATTGTTTTCTTCTCCTCTAATAAAAAGTCGCGCTCTTGAATTGCTGTATCACACTTTTCTTTTGTTTCTTCTATCGAATCTTGTAGTGTTTTTATTTGTAGAGTTAATGTTGCAATTTCTGCTTCGTTTGCGACTTCCGTGTCGGACTATAATAGGTGACATCGACTTATGTTTTGGCCATTTCTTACCAATTTCTTCGTTAGTTCAGCAATGACACCATTTTGCCGATCGGTGTAATGTTGATGTTCTGTCTTTATACTCTCAATCGTTTCGACCAACTAAAGTAAATATCAATACTTATACTGTATTAAAAAATCCCACTTTATCTCTTGCCCATTCAGTTTCTTGTAGTTTGTTGGCTACAATACCATTTTCTTTATTAGCTTTATCCAATGAGGCGTTCAATTGTGCAATTTCCTAAACATATAGAATATGGATGTTGTTTAACTGTTGAAACTTGCCTCTTTATTTTTCTCATTGGCAGTTGAACTCTCTTTTGTCATATTTTCAATTTGTTGTTCTAACCTGCCGTGTTCGGAAAATAGTGCATCGTATGCGAAACGTTTTTCTTCCAACTCTTGTTTGACTTTCTTCTGAAACAATGCTTTTGTTCAATACAACGATAATTGTAAACCAACCAGTTGTTGTTCAAAATCTGATGTAAGAATTTTGATGTGCTCTTGAACCTCAGAAATGGTAGTGTCCTTTGACTTGCATTCCTGGAAATGGACAAAATGCAGGTTGCAATATAAAATGCCTACGGTCTGCAATTCATCAACAAGATTATTGAGCTGTTTCTTTTCGCTTATAAGTAATTCATGTTCTTTGGACAATGTGGCCACCGTTTCATTGATGTCGTTTTGAGATTTCTGCAGCTTCTCATAATTTCGATCTTTTGTTGCCAATTGTGATTCTAATTCCTGCAACGGTTTGTTCAATTTGCTGATTCAAATAAATTTACTCGAATTAATGAATCTTTCTTCTGAATTTTGTCTGTAGCACCGTTCATTTCACCGAGTAGTTCATCGTAACATTTCTCCTACAAATTGTGCGCGAATAATACAAACAACAGGAAATATTACAAACCAGTGCCACTTTTGCGTCGCGCTGTTGTCTCAATTCTCCTTCCAATTGTCCAGCAGTTTCATTTGCTGACGATGCATTATTTTTGACATTTTGTAACTCATTTGTTAGAGCATCAACTTGTTTTTGTGAATTGCAATATTCGGCCTGTAATTTACAAATTGTAGTTGCATTGATCTTGCACTGGTTTACCTCCATCGATTTCAGATCAGTTTGCAGTGCAGCGTGCTCGACTTTCATTCTCTCTTGCACTTGGTGTGTTTCGGCTTTTAATTTGTCGATCAACTTCTTTGCTTCTTCTTTTTCAGCTTTTGCCTTTTCGTGAACACGTTTCAGTTCGTTCTCTTGTTCCGTACGCGCCGTTTTAAACTCTTCAATTGTTTGTGATAATAATGCCTTGTCCGATTTTAGTTTCTCCACATGTGCCTCCAATGATGTCTTTTCTGTTCGCAATGTCTGCTCTGTCAATTGATATGCTTCAGTGTGCTGTAACATTTGAAATATTTATCGGATATATGCTTCTTCGCATTAGCGAACCTTTCTCTGCGAATGTTCAATGGCATGCAGTTGGGATTTCAATTGTTGGATTTCGAGTATTAAGGTTCCATTTCGAGTCTCAGCCTCGTGTCTGGCTGTTGTCATTTCATCTAATTCACGCTCCTGCAGCTGGTTAGAATCAACAATGATAAATGAGCTACAACCTTTTCTTCTGCTTTCTTCTGTGCAATTTCCAACTTTTCAATTGCTGTTTTTAGTTTTCCTTGTTGGTCGGCAAATGTCACTTCAAGTGTGGTTAGTTGTGACGTTTTTTGTTCAAGAGTTGCCGTAACCTGAAATCATGTAAAGCATCGCTTTATTTTTTAATAATTACATTCTCCGCTTGGTGCAATGCATCTTTCATCTTCTCGGATCTTTCGGTTAACATTTTTTGTAAATCCTTCATTGTTTTGTCCATTTCTTGTCTTTCTTCAGTTCTTAAATTGTCTGTTGCATCCAATTTTTCAGTCTGAATAGTTTCATTTAACATCTTCATGCACAAATTTACTAACGGTTTCCCTTAAACGAGTTTCCAATTGTTGTATTTGTATCTTTTGTTTTTGCTCCACTGTTTGAGTACTGTCAAGTTGACTTTTCGATTTTTGCAATTCTTCTTGTGTATGCTGTTGTTTGGCGATCAACTAAATCAAGCAAATTATAAATTTTAGAAATTGATTTCTAACTTCTTGGTTTGTTTTCCGCATTTGTTCGATCTCGTTTTGTAATCGTTGTTTGACTTCATTTAATTTACCCTCTCCTTCAGTAATCTGTCGTTGTAGTTGTTCCTAAAACATTGCATGATACACGTCGTCTTTTTGAAACTCACTTTTTCAGTTTTAATTTGTGCGACGACGGCTTGTGTGCCTTCATCATGTTCGATCTAAGAATAATATCAAAATACTTTTGTCGATAAACAAACTTTTGCCATCATTTCTTTTATTTCATTTTCCATTCGACCGACGGCCGTTTTCAGTTCATTTGTCAAACTTACACTGTCATTTAGCTCTGATTCTCTACAATAATAACGTCGATTTTGTAATTCATTCGTTTACATTCATACCTGCTGTTGAGTTTGTGCGACATATCGGTACATTTCGTTTGTTCATCGCGCAATCGATTTTGAACATCATTCATATCTGCTGCCTAAAATACAAATTTATGAATAGAATGTAGCTGTAATCCATTTTTGAACGCACCTGTGTCTTCAATTTCAAATTTGCGGCGTCTAAATCCTCATGTGCACTTTTGATTTGTTGTTTGAGTGAGTTAGTTTCCATTTGCACCTACAATGCACGAGGTTCGAAAAATACTTCAATTCAACGTTCCCACCTCGGACAATTTTTGTTGCATTTGTTTATTTTCGGCTTTCAGTTGACCTTCGATCTTATCCGCATCGGTGGTTTGCTTAACCGCTCCTGTTTTTATTTGTTCAATTGTTGCTTCTAATGTGCAAATGTCAGATTTAGCCTGCGATATTTAGTTCACTTGTTCTACAATGAAACGTTTACCTTGTCAAAGGCTAATTCAAATTGCTTGATTTGCTGTATTTTATCAATCAGTTCCTTCTCGGACGACGTCAACTTTGCCTCCAGATCGCTTTTCGCTCTTTGAGCACTGCCTACTTCTCCCATTATGTGTTTCAGTTGTGTTTCGACAGACACGCGACCAGCTTTTGCCTCGTTCAATTGTTGAGTTACGTTAACCAATTGATCTCCTTTATCTTTCAGTTCGTTTCTTAGTGCAACAATTTGCTCGTTGAATGAGGATTGTATTCTAAAAATGCCATAAAGTATATGAAATAAGGGTTATTTTCTTCTACCGCTGTATGTCATCACTTTTCGGTGCGTGTCCTAATTGTGTTTGCAGTAGTTGCAAACTTTTTTCAGAACTACAACAGTAAAATAGCTTGACAGTATTTTTACAATTTACCCATCCAATTTTAATCGTTCAGTTTCCAATTCTCTGATTAGCCGGGACACATCACCCTCTTTCTCCTGTGTCATTGTATCCATTATTGTTTGTGCATGAATGAGTTCCTTACGCAACACTTCGACGTCGTCCTCGCTTGGTCTGCACATTTTCATTTTATAATGCAAAACACCTTCACGTACCGCTGGTCAAGTTGTTTTTGCAATATTATAACTGCGTCACGCATTTCTTTTGCTTCACTTTTGAATGCAGTCTTTTGTGACATTTCTTCGTCTAATTTTGATCGTAGTTCGACAACTTCTTTTGACTGCAATGATTAATTATTGAAATATGTTGCCATCAATTCATACCATATGCGCACTTTTCTTCATTATTATGTCTTTATCTTTACTGACAGTTTCATGTGCTCGTTTCATCATATTTAATTCCTTTTCAAATTCAAGCATTTGCTGTGTGACAATTGCCTTTCCAGCTTCCAACATTTGTATTTGTTGCATGTAATATGCAACTTCGTCTTCACCTTCCGCTGGACCTTCACCTAAACCGGCGCCACACATTCGCATTTGCAGTTTCTCTAATTCTCGCTTTAAACCTGCGGCAAAGTGCTTCTCTTCCTAAAGTAAAGTGGAATATTAGCAGTAACTACGCTTTATTTCTACCTGCAACAATTTCTTGACTTCTGTCAGTTCTGATTCCAGCAATTGTCGTCCGTGCTCACTCTCACAGTGTGTTTGCATAGCAGCGACATTGGGAAATTCTTTAAAATATTGACATTAGAGACTATAAAAGAAGAATTGTTACCGGCGTAACAATGTGGACATGCGTTGTTATTTGATGTGTTCGATGGGCGTCGCTCAACTTGCTGTAATTAAAATTGTAAATTAATAAGATGAACATTAACAACATTTTGTGTTTGTTGACTATCGTTATTACTTTGCATATGTGCATGTTCATAATGTCCTTGCAATTGTTCAGCACTTGCATAATTTGTCATACAAATTGGACATAGAAATCCCTGTATTTGCTGTATTGAAGAATTTTATTCGACAATACTTACCTGTCCGCCGACATTATCGCTACTTGAACCATTGTTATTGTTATTCGAATTATTTTGTGCTTCTCTCTGTAACACAAATTACTAATTTTTTACCTTAAAACAGAACTTACCCGTTGTCCGATCTCTTGACCAACAGCTTCCCTGACCTTCTTTAGTCTGTTGAGCATTTGTTACACTAAATATTGCGTTAAAAGGGAACCATATATCAAATTTTACAAATATAAAATGTACATTATGACAACATATAACATGGAAAGAACACATAAATTTGCATGAGATCGCTTTATTTTCAAATGTACATAACCAATGGTAAAAAAATAGATTGAGCAATTAAAAAATGTAACCGAAATAATATACAAATATCAATGCAATTTTAAATACCATGTTAGCATTCATTGATGTAAGCTTTAACACTATTTGTAAGTGTAGTCAGATGCATTCGCAATTGGTCGCATTCTGCCTGTCGAGCTTGCAGCTATAGATGGGTAAATTGTTTTGACGAATTGTGACAGATCAGCTTACCTTTCCTTCATACATTTGCACAGCGCTTGCTAGTTTACGTATTTGCATATCTTTCACACCCTCCATCGCTTCCATTTGGTCATTGATCAAACCGAGTAAATCATCATTTTTTGACAATTTTTCTTCATATTCCAAATCTCGCGCCTCTAATTGATCTGCCCACCAAGTTTTCTGCAGAATATTTTGTAGGATATTTTGTTTTAATACCTCGTCAATGGTTTCGTTTAGTTTGGATCGATAAAAACTCAGTAACCGTTCATAGCCTTCAATTTGTGTCCAGAGCCAATCGTTATTGGTGTGTAATGCCATATAAAACGGGTAGTCGGGTTGTAATTTCGATGCATCTATTTTCATGTCTAAACGTCATCTCGTCATCCTGTTTTTAAACAATTTACCAGAATTTCGTTCGCCCTTATCATTAATAAACCCTGGATCTCGTTGTGTTTGTCGGATTGTTGGGAAATATGTGTTAATGCCATTTTCATCCAATCTTATCGCCGGTAGTACTTCGTTTGAATGTTCCGTCAGTACAGCAGGCGGTGACGGTATTTCTGATAAATTTATTATTATTTATTTGTTATAAATATCATTTTGCAATAACAAACATACTAGCATTTGTAGTTGGCAAGAATAGGAAAGGCATAGTTGTTACCGTTTTCGTCCAAGAACTGAACGCGTCTGCAACGGTAGATGAGCTACTTGGTGTTGGAGGCGTGGCTGCAAAACAATAAACTACAGTATATCTTGCAATATTATCGTTTTACTGTAAGGTGGTGTAGGTTGCTTTGGCTTCATATCTAATGCTAGTTTTGGTGGACCCCATTGTGGTGTATCGGGATGTATATATCTGAAATGAAAACGTTTTTAAATAGAGATGTAAACATACTCAATTGTGCCCTTAGCAATAAGTTCGTCTGTTATAGTTTGAACTCTCCTTTTAATATCGTCGTCACGGTACTTTATTGATGCTTTTAGTTCAAATTGTGTTTTATCGAGTTCCTTCGCAAGAGCAGTGACACATCGTGTTTTCTTTTGCACCTCTTCCTTTTCCTGAAATGGTTGAAAGGTTTGCAAATTGAATTTTCATACATACTTTTCTTAATTCTTGTTTAACAAAATTTAAATCATTGACGATTAAACCATTATCATTTGTTAGTCGCTCAACTTCTTTTGTTAATCTTGCAACTTCTGCTGAAATGGTATCTCGTGCTTTCTGCGTTGAAATGCATGTATTACACGTCGCTCGATTTGCTGCAAATATCAAGTCCAAATTGGAATTTCATAATTTTAAATTCACCTAAATTCAGTTTATCATGTAATTGAAGTTGCGTATGTGCTAATTCGCGTTGTAACTGTCCAATTTGGACGGTGTCAATTTCAGACTCTGTTCTCAGTTCCTTTATACGAGATTTAGCGCATTCAAATTTTGCTAGTAAATTTTGCTTTTCCTTGTCGTAACGATTGTGTAAAGCAGTGAAACGATTGCGTTCTTCTGCAATGTGACGGTTGTGCTAAAAGACAATAAAGTTTGTACAAAAATATGATGACACAAACCCTTTCAACAGATCTAGCAAGTTCATTGAACTGAAATGTGAATTCACTGGCCATTAAATCCATTTGATCTTTCACACTCATCACATCTTTCATTTGTTTCCGTAATAAGTCTTTTGTAATGATTTGAATTGCTTGTATCTTCACTTGTAATTCGTCTCGTTCCAACACAAGTGCATCACGTTCGGCAGTAACTTGTGATAGTGTTATGGTGTGCACTTGTTTTAGTTTTGGTGTAAATGAAAACACATCGGTTGATTCTACTGCACTGTTTTCCGTTTTCGCTCGTTTCGACGATTCGTGTAACCATTTTTCATCTGTCTTGGCTGTCATATTTAATTTGTCCGTTGCTTTATTTAAATTATTCATGCATATTCGTGCAATATTATATATTGCAACATAACGGTTTTTTTTGTTTATTTACAACCGTGACAGTTTGTTGGAAGTGTAATCCGGTAAGAATAATTTTCAGTTTTGTACATATTACGTAATTGCATACTGAGAAATATGAAATTTTGACAATTTTGTTCAATAATTCTGCGTAAAACTGCGCGTATGTTATTCGTGAAATACAATTATATTCATGTCTATAGCTGCTGCACTCAATTGAGTGTATGAATGGAAACTCACTCTGTCACAGTCTGTGTCAGCACCGTTATTGACCTTTTATAAATGCAAGTTTATTACTGCATGAAACAAAAACGATGTGCAAATCATTTGAAATTATCGCGCATTATAACCAGTTTTGCGTGTAACATATTTTCTTTTACTTGTACTGTTGTTACAGTTGCTACATCAATGTTTTTTTCTGTTCAGATTTAAAGTGCAGACAACGGTTTTATGAATCAAGTTAGCATGTGATAAAACGTTGTGTTACACAAGGTTGTGTGTAATCTGAGATTAATTTTGGAATCTCTATATCATGGATCAATACAGAGTGGTGCCAATGAGATTGTTTGCAACATGGGAAATCGACCGCACATCACCGAATTGTGTTCCACGGTTGGCACCGTCTTGTTTTACATTTCATATTTTCAGTGTATGCACTATGGTTATGACACGTTTAACGGTTCTGAAACAGCTTGACACCGATACATCACATTTGGTAATTGCTGTAAAACTATCGGTATGATGCGTTTTCTTGTTGTTTTTAATGCCATTAATCATTGGTTTAATTGCTTCTAACAAAAATATGACTTTTGTGTATTTTTTTAAAATACCTCTGGTTGCCAGCAGAACCCATTATAAACAAAAATAAGTTATTGTTGGCTGGCATCCAAATAATATGTGCGCACTCATCCGATTATTAATTGTTTCGTAGGACGCAATTGAATAGTCTCATAGCGACTGTGTGCTTGTGTTATCACTAAGCCTGTGATTACGTTTGCGTACAACAATTATTAATCCCCACGAAACTAGTTCTAACCTGGAGTGCGAAAATCGCAATTAAAACTGTTCAGCTGATCAGAGAATTTGTGCGCGTTTTCTCAGAAACTATGGATTTTGTGTTACATGAAATGCAATTTAGATTAGTTCTGACGCTGTCTAATTCACATCGAATAATCAGTATTCATTGTTCTCATACAAATAAGCTGCACGTTTATATGTTCGCTACAAGGTTTTCAATTGCATTAATTGCTAGTTCGTGCGTCATTCCTGCAATTCAACCGAGAACTGATTACAAACTATTATAATAGGTACTAGCTCTTGATCTAAAGTTTACAAGTGCACCTGTGTAACAACTTGAAAATCACTTGAAAAGCAAACGTTGAAAACAATAGAACGCTTATAAACTAAAGTACCAATGTATGTTTGACAAGCAATTGGAAACTAGCTTGTTTGTGTATAACGGGATATCACGTGACTTGAAGATACATAGTCTGTAGAACCAGTGGGCGTATCATGTTTCCAAGCTTGCGTGTTACGTTTACATATTCATAGAAGTATAAACCCGGAAGAAATTCTAACTATACTTTAGATGAACGTCGACATTGTGTATTTCTCTGTGTATGTGATTAATGTAGACACAGGAAAATGGGAATATAAGAGAATGACAGTTGTGTTCAATTATGTTATTGCTTTGCAATGAACAGACGTTGACTGCTTCGTTTGGTGACTTGAAATATGATGCAAAGTTAGGGTTCATATATTTGAGTTATCATTTGGACATATGGCTAGAAATGTTGCTAAGGCAATAGGTAGAAATTCAAAACAACAAGCAAAATAACACACAAAACGGTTAATGCAGGGACTGCTTAAGAATAATGAAATTGTTGCAGGGCTACAAACGCATTTTACGCTCAAATGATGTTGTGGTGAACGCGGTGAACGGGATCATAGACGTTGATTTGAGTATTTCCTTTACACTGCAGGTAAATTTTGTTTCCTAAAACTAAATATGATGCAATATGAATCCACTGTTTCAGTATCCACATTTCGTAAAGCGCAAAGCAAACTGCGTACACGTTCTATTACAACGACGCCGTCGTGTTAAGAACAGGCCAATACCGGGTGGCTTCAAAACAATCGCCGTTGGTGTCATCAATTTAACCGACGTTTTACAGTCAAATGTGGACAGAGAATTGACATTATACGCAGAAGTTGAAAAGTCAGGTATTGGAGACGAAGACAAATCAACAACAACTACTGTTAATTCTGGTTCATTGGTATGAAATGTAATTGTGATGGCAAACTAAAATAATTTTCAGTTATCACAACAACAATGTCAAACCCCATCTTCTTCACAGGCGCCAATTGCCAAATTATACTTCCATGCTGTTGGCACACAGCCGTTACTTGAAGCAGATGATCCGTCACAAACACGAAGGCGGCAGAGGGTAGCAGTGGTTAAACGTGGACATGGTGTGTTGTGAATCACATTTACAATCACTTCTTGGATATTTCAAAACTGAAAATAACAACTGTTTAGGTGAAGCAGCAGTTGACTTGTCAGATGATGACAATGAGGATGACTCTACAAATGAAGATGTTGCAAGTGACAGTGATCAACAAGTTGCATTGGATGATTCATTGCAACAGTCTGGTTCGCGGTAATACTATTCTTAATGATACTTCAATAAAGTATAAATTGTAGTGGAGAAGCATTGAGAAGAAACCTAAAAGGCGGCATAAAGCATCTCATGCCTCCGGCGAGATTTACGGGCCCATCAATGAAACAGCGCAATTTGAAACAGAAATTTGTTACATTATTAAAGAAATTTAAAATTAATGAAGAGGTGCAGTGGAAATTATAAAATTTAACAGAGAAATGTGTTACAGACATTAGCCACAGTTGAAGGCTCAGTTGCTGGTTCAAAGGCAACAAGCAGAGAATTGGAAAAGTTGTTCGAAGAGCTCGATAATTTAAGTGACTCTGGTGGCGAATTGGACAACGTCAGTCAGGTAATAACTGTCAAATATCGTAAAATATAAAAACTTCAGAGCACAATACACAGTGAACCAAAACCCCGTTTACCAACGTACTTCAACTCAGCAACAAATTCGCACGAGAAGTTACCGATGGAAACACTCGAAGATGTAAGAATTTCAAAAATGAGTGAATAAAATAAATACATTTTAAGATCTTCGATCGCCTTGAATCGGCAGCAATTGTGTCGGATGGTACTAACGAATCTGTTGATGAAAATGAAGAAAGTGATACCAAATGCAAATCAGCACGAGCAAATGGTGTCCGTTCTACAAAACTCACAGCAGCAGAAGAGAAAAGGTAACAATAAGGCAAGATGGTTATGCAAACATTGCATTTTAGGCAGCTACAGCAGCATCGAAACAGTAATGAGCCACAAATTGATACAAAGGAAAAGTTAAAGATTCACATATCCGCTCCAGCATCGGTTAATAAACAGGACAAAAGGTATCGAATATAACTTGATTGTTTAATAAACTGTTTTTAGTTTTGCACAAATCTCAAGTGCACCGTTGACAGCTGGATCGTCGCCGCGGAATATTCCCAGCGATAAAGAAATGATTAACAAGTTTGAATTTGTTTAAATGAAATTTAAAGTTAATCATTTCCAACTGTAGAGTCACACCGAATAACACCCCACCACATTCTGCAATATCGCACTCGACAAGCCATTCAATTTTACTAGCGAATAAAGGAAAACCGCCGCTAATTCATCAGTCAAGTGGAGGTAAATTGACAAATTTAACAAATGAATGTAAAACAAACAAATGCCAGGATTAATCGTACCGTCATCGCTGCAATCTGATATAAATGCATTGAAACATCAATCAGTTGTTGACCAGGTCAATTTGGTCTACGAAAATATATCGGCAACGACAAATTACCCCTGTGAACGTCTTTGTTTATGTTCAGCTAGGGATATACATTGTCAGGGTGTAGTTGATAAACTGAGCAGCGATTTATTTGCTGTTAGTTATAACTATACGTTGTTGTCTTATAAATATACAATTTAGAAACATGTAATTGTTGCTACGTCTGCCAACGATGTTCGTCAATTTATGTTGAGTATTGTGAATAGAGTACAGAAATTGTAAGTTTTACTCGAAAATGAGTTTTAAAAGTATAATCTCCAGTTGCAACACAAACGCACAAACTCCCCGTTGTACTCAACTTTGTGTAATTGGTGGCGACCGATTCTTCGCCTATTTCCTTCGTTCGTACACGGAATTGCTCGGCAACAAGAGCGCCGATTGGCTGACATATCTACGTTTTGTCCTGATCGCACCATCTGGTTCAATGATTGCGCGAATACAAAAAGTGTACGACAATCCGACAAATGGCAATCGTAATGCACATCATTTTGTTGATGTATTATGGCGAGATTGGTGGGAGAAAGTGGAGATGCCAATTAGTGATATTAATGAAGTTGTATCACGTATTAGTCGACATGTTAACAATGCGAATACATTGACAACTGTACCTATTGCTGAAGCGATGCTGCAACTACGGCAAGGGTTAGTGATAGATTTATTTGTAAATTTATCTTTTGCACAGAGTATCAGAGGAGAATTCGCAAATATTTGTTCCATTTGTTGTCGATGTTCGCTTTGGTGCAGATATTATGTTAACGTGTCACGATGTGACACTGGATTCACCAAGTACCTCGACATCAGCGATAAGTGCGTGCAGAAAGATTAAAATAACTAATATTCCAATGTAGACACATCATCATTGACTCCACTAACGATGCAACAAGCATCTCACACATCTCCGTGTGTTTCTCCGCGTCCGCACAATGTTTCCACCCATCCACTGTTCACACAATTGTCGGCCGGGTCAATAATCATTGATTCGGATGCACTTCCACCATCTCCACCGTTGAGCAGTCCGCAAATATGTTCGACACCGACGAAGGAAGAAACGCAAGAACTTCATATCGAGTATTGGACACAGGGTCTGAATGCTGCAACGCAAGAGAAGAATTGTAAGTTTTCAAATGTTTCATTAGGAGGATTATTTTAGCTTTGTCAACTACTGCAATCGCAACACAACGTATTGATGTCACAAACAACAGTCGCGGGTAAGATTGCTTTAGTTTCTTGTATTTTATTTTACAGATTTTCAACACCAAATGTCACACAACAAACGCCAATAAAATATTCATTGAAAACGTCATTCCGGTCGTTGGTAATTCAGCGTTTACTAAGCCACCAAATAAGTGACATAGCAGCAAATACATCATTGTCAATACATTTTGTTAAGGAGAAGAAGAAAGAGAAAAGTTCGTATCTCCCATTTCAAAATAATTGCCAACATTTTAGTGTTTCAAAAACTGGGAATGCGACCAAAAACTTCAGCAGGACAAGATGGCGACAGTGGAAAGTGGCAACATATTGCCAGTGTTTCGCGACTAATTTGTTCAGCACCGAGTAAACACGCTGCTATAAAACGTGAGATCTTCACAGAATCTTCTATTCATATTATTTATAGTTTGTGTCGATGGAGTTGAGTACAACAATGTGAAATTCTTCCAAATTAGTCCACAATGGCAGACGCACGTTAAAGCATTTCCACTGATGATTACAAATAACACTTGATTCGAATGGTGCTCATGTGAGCGAACAATCAATGTTTTCATCTAAATTTATTCTTTCTATTATTCGCATAATTTACGTTTTATAGTCACACACCGATCTGTAAATTATTTTCAGGACATTTCCATTTTTGTGACGTTTGCCACGTCTTGCCAAAATTACAACCTCTAATGCATATTGAATAACGTTCCCACTTTTTTGGTGCTGATGAGCAATAAAGATCACAAATTTTTGTAAAATCATTGCGAATTATCTTTATTTGTAAGCAATTTTCAAATAAGCTGTACAAATTGAGTGAAATGGCGGTTAATGTATCAATGAAATAATTCTAACAACAATTCATCAAAATGTTGATCATAAATAATTTAAGAAAATTACAGTACAGCAAATTGCATAAATCATGAAGAAAATATGAAAATATCAGAAAAGGTAAGTAATTATGAAAATATGATAAATTGAAGTGATGCTGTCACGTCGCTGCTGCATTGTTGTCGGTTGAATGAATTTTTCAATGGTTCAAATTATTTGAATATCGTAACTCACCACTGACGATATTCGATGCAGTTGTATTGTCTGTTTCAATTGGCACATTTGTATCGACTTTTCAGGATTTGTCTTCATTCGTGGTTAATAGATGAACGGTGACTTCTTATGATCACATGAAAATGGTAGCAGCCAACCACATATATTTTGTACAAATATACTTTTAATGTTGTCACATCGACTTCCACTGTTGAAATCAAACTTGCTTTCTTTGCCACAATAGTTTGGTGCACCAGCTCGATCGTAAAACATCGTAGCAACATAAAACAGAAATAATGTATTATACACATAATATGCCCAAATATACAATATAACCATGTTGCAACCACTGATGAATATCAAAATAGTAAGATAAATGCAATTCGTTCGAGCACGTTCGCCCCATCGTACAAGATTGTCATTTGATATCTTTCAACACATTTTTTACGATTATGGTGTCATTGTTCTGTTTGATTGATTGATTACATTGTTCTGATTTGTGATTTTGTTTATATTTTTCCACTTTTTGATTATGAACTTAAAAAGAACTTTCACAAATCACAAAAGTCACTTTTTGAATTTTATAAGTTGTATTGCACATATGTAAAATCTGTGGCAGCGTATCTTGACAAAAGTATTGCAAAAAGTAGCCAACATTATTTATGCTCTCGTATATGCACAGCAGCAGCTGGATATGTGCATATACGCACAATGTTTCAGTGTCCGTACTTGTCGACCACCAGTATGTGTGTTATCGTTTACTTTTTTTGTGGTGGCTATGTGTTTGTTGGTTGCACGCGACCAGCGTGGTACAATATTTGCGTACACGTGGTAACAGACAAAGCACTAATGCATGTGTGTTGGTGGTACTGGACACCCAAGCAGCATGATGGATATTGCATTTTTACTTGTGTCTCTGTGTCCATGTTCAATATAACTGCGACACTTTGTAGCCACTGATGGAATTTGCACAGTATGCTCACACTTTCATCTCATTCGTGCAACACAATATTTTATATTTTTAAAATTGCACAATTTCTTTCAACCAACACATATTTGTTGTACGATTATTGTTCTGCGCTGCATTTTAATTGGTACACGTTTTTGTGCTGTATACACAATGGTTTTTATCGTGGCAAAATAAAATTGCGATAATGTTAGGTGCAAAAGTATGTCCATTTCTAGTTGGCCAAACACGCACACACACACCGTTTGCTTTACGATGAGAAAACACACCTATACAATGCTCACACATATAGCGCACGCACATAAAGTACAATCAGCTGTGGTCTCAGCTGTTTCACCCCGTCCACAATATGGTCTGATGCAAGGTGGCTTGTGTGCTAGCCACATCAATGCTGTAATGCTAAATATGTGCGATATATAGTATGTGACCAATATTACTGCACTTGTATATATTCTACCATATACGTAATTCGCACTTCGGACATGTACTTCTGCGCTACTTTTTTCGTACATATGTGAGACGTATACAAGTACTGGTCAACTGAATGCTGTAGACATGCGCAAAAGTATACGAAGTGTTTAACGTCGATAGATATAGTAGACTAAAACATGATAGTTATTTTGTGCTCTCATAGTTACGAGCTGTCATTGCGGGCTACTCGTAAAAGGGATGCTAGACACACTATGGTCCGGATGCTTGGACCATATGGTTTGCACTCTGTGTGTGTGTGTGTGTGTGCCACAACTTACATCTGCAAAGGACATGTGCAAGTTCTCATCTACGGGCAATGGCTAGCACGCATACACAAGCGCACACATTGAATAGCGTCAAAAACGAGTGTCCTCTGTTAGGCAACCCACCAGAAGTTACAGCATTGCTTATACTTCTCTAGTTGCATTTTGTAAATTATCTCAATATTTGTTTTGCTTAATATTTTGGGAAAATTGTTTTGTTTGCGCACTGACAATAAACATGTGTACAATTAACATTGACAATGCAACACTTCCTATCATTATATAGTTATGTTATAAACATAGCTTAAATGCCACAACTTTGTCCATCAGCTTCATTGCACCCACAATGGTTAGCTAACATTGCACACGTGTGTACGTCTGCACGTGGCAGGCGCACATACACTGGACACTGCAGAGAAAGTTTTTAGTCGCCGCTCTAGGCCATCCATCCCCGTCTATATTGTTTGTGTCACAAGACTGGATCATTTCTACTTGAATAGCGCTCCTTGGACATTCTACTATACCCCTTCATTTTTCTGACACACACACATATAAAATGTTTTCGTACAATATGTTTTGCGTGTTACTTATCAAAACAATTATTTGTTATTCATAAATTAGCCAGACAGAAATATGGTGAAATGTTATCTATTTCAAAACTGCGTTGCTTCACACACGCACAAGACTGTTGAAACATAGCAGCTGTAGTACATTCAATTGCCGTTGAATTTACACTGATAGAGACCAGTGGTTTGTTAACATTACATTGTGTGTGTGAAAATATTCTGCCATTTTTTATGTTGGCATATCAGTATATTGCGTGTGTTTTATATTGTGCTTGTCCGGTTTAACTATGTTTTATATGATAGGATATTTTGAGAATTTCAAGTTATTATATTGTGTAAAAAATATGACCACGCTACAGATCTGTCGCAATATCATTGAAATTTATTATTGTATAAAATAGTGTGTTTGTTTTCAATTTTTTGTACAATTCACACTTTAAATTTGTCGAACGCAGCGTTATACGTGTTATTTTTATTTAACACAAAAGTGTTTCAGTATCGTTGGACAAGTTTTAGAGCGCGCACTAGCAAGGTTGACAAACAGTGTGATTGCGTCTGGCTATCACAAGCATATGACCGGTGACTGTGTATACAACACACACTACATGCTAGCAGGTTGAACATAGATTTCCACTAACTAGCCGCTCTTCATACACGAATACCTGTTTTTTTATATTGTTACAACTTTCCATTTCGCACATTTTTTATTATTTGTCAACTGTTTATGTGTGCGAATTATTCCATTTCTACTGTTTTAAATAATGATAGTTTGCTGGTGACTAAAATAGCAAATCATAACAAAATCATAGCATAGATCTTTTTTAATATATCGAACACTTTAATTGTAATTGTTTAACTCTTTCATGGTCCATTTATAAATTTTGAATTGTTTCAAGCACAGTAACCATGATTGAAGAGTGGATCATTAATCCACTTAGAAGAATGTAAAACATGCCTGTGTCCTCATTATAGTGGCTAGTGTGCGTCACACAAGCAAATGTTCTTTAAAGGACAGTCACATGCGTATAAGTGTGTTATGTCGCAGTGTAAATTGACAATCGTCAATGCATTTTACATTATTTGCAACACGCTAGCAGTACTGTCCTCTGTCCCCTCTTACACAGCGTGGCAAAACAACTGCGCGACACATACTCACACTCGACCCAAGGTAACTTTTTGTTCATGTGTGCGCATATTATTTTTAAAAGGGGTGAAGTTAGCCCATGGTCCTATGTTGTGCATGTAAACAGCACAGACTGTCACCGCGTGAAAGTTTTCGGACGCAGTTTTCGTGTTTAAAACATACACAAAAGTTCATTATTTCGCGCATGCGCATTACTCAATCGGCTAACTGTAGAAACAATGTTTGAAGGTTGTGTTAAATGTTGACCTTGGATTATTTTCAATGAAAAGTATGCTAATTTATAATTTTCTAATTATATTAGATTGGTTAAAAAACGTTTGCGCAAATTAATTTATACTTGTTCCACAAAAGTTACATGCATTTGCAGGGTTTCACTTTTTGATGGGCACCATCGCCGTAGTACAAATGTGACATTTCGACACAAAATGTGATTCAGGGATTGGAAACGGTGCAAAATTATTCAACTTATCCTTTTATCAAATAAATCCCGGTGAAATACTCATTATTATATTTAAATGTTGGAAATGTCCCGTCGCAAACAGGACAAACCGCAACAGAAAGCTAACAAAACAGCAATTGACGGCAATATGGATGACAGTAAGTTTCACATTGTTGCATTGTTTTACATAAAAATAGTTTTCAATTTAAAAAGACTCTTGATATCACGATTATGTCGTTCACGTACTTTGTTAAACTGTCAATTCTAAAACAGATTCCTTTCTGTTTTTAATCTCCATCAAAATGCGCTTACGTTACCGTAAGACTCGTTTTCTTCGGAAACATTCATTTCGAGGTCACGGACACACCTAAATTGCGCGCTCACTCATACATTGCGTGCAGGTGTACTCCATCGGTCACACAATCTTTACATATTTAGTGCATTTTTATTTAATAAGTGCTAACAAATCTATTTTTTCCACTTTAGTTGCATTACGCGACCTCACTCGCACACACTTCACACTAACCATTGTCCTCTCAGCTCTCACAATGAACACAATTCAATTTTAGGGTCATCAAAAATAAATTCGACCAACGTAATTTTAATTCACACTATGCATGTGTGTGTGTGACGTGTAATAATAATGTAACTTTATTCATCATGTTTGTGCATATTTTGCAAGGTCACTGGAGTCCGAAAGAGTGTCTACTGTAATAATAATTGCACCAACACTAAAAAATTTCGAATAGAATTGTTTCGAAAGGTACGATATTTCCATTTAGAATGACCACAAAGTGCATTTATTACACAACTACCCTCAGTACACTTTTTGCAAATACAAAAACAAATTTCCCTTTTACGGTGATCGAAAATTGTGCGAAACTGTAATTCCTGTTCGACAGGTGTACAATGCTATGTGTGCGTGTGTGTCATCTCACATGAAGATAGAAGCATACCGCTCCTTGTTTTACACCTTTACTGAACATATTACATGAACAGATGGTTGAAATGGAAAGTTTGTTTGTAAGGTGTGAGTTAAAACTGACTACACCGTCATTGCTATCATTAAATTAGAGGTCTTACAGTGGACATACAGTATAGTCTACATTATCCCTTTCATATTTAGCTTTCATTTACACTAATATTCGTTATCTTAAAAATAGGCAAAACGTGTAAACAAATTGAAGAGATGTGTTTTCGCGAGATTCACTGTATTCACATCAAAACAACACTTTCAAGGCGTGGTGTGTAACTAATCACTGAGAACAAAAGAATTTGAATCCGTGACTAGGCACACACACCATCTGAATTGTAGATGAATCTTATTGCTAATATTGGCGGCAACTGTACAATAACTTTAATGGCCAACTTTCACACTCGTTTGTCAGTGAGGACAAGAATGATTAAAGACATTAGGAGAATGTATTTGAAATAAAGCATATGCTTACCGCATACAGACATTGCATACATGTGTTTCACTTTCACACCAGTGTGATAGGACACATTAAACTATGTGTATGTGTTGGAAATTGTTTTCTTCGATTCCGGTTTTTAGCACTGTGGACAAGCAGGTTTATTGCTTGGTGTTTGTGTCAAGTACAAATTTATTCCCCAGTCAAGCCATCTCCTCCCTCGACCCACTAGGTGGGCAGATGAACAATCGGAAGCAACACACACATCAGATATGTATGTTTCTTGTCAAACAACAATTATCAATAGATGGGTGCATATTTTAAAAGAATACTTTCGCGCTCACTTTTATGCAACACGTAAGCAATACACCTGTCATAGGAAAGTTGTAATAGAACACGAACTGCTGTACGACATGACAAGAACATTGTGACCGTATGACAACAAATGTGTCATATATAAAATGCATTCGATTGTAACGGGCAACCCAAGTCATGTCCATATATAAATATGATGACCTACAAAACACTACAAAATTATCATAACAGAATCGGATACTTGTAAATAAATGCATCTAAATCGACTTTACTTAATGTCAATTACACCTATTCCTCATAAATCCACTAAAGGCACATGTGAACCGATTGATTTACGGAAAGGTAAACTGTTCTTCTTATATTTATTAAATGTCTAAATGTGAAGCCGATGGTCATTTTCGCATCAAGGTCACTTTTGCAATTCAAAGCGATAAAATTTTCACATTGCAATAAATTATTCGCGTCTGAATTTGTGACGGCGCACCATATACGCTCACTGACCGCTCCCATCTTTCGTTGTTGTGTGCTTGAAAATTATTTTGTAGGGGGTGCGTTTCGCAAAATAAGTGACCATCACACAAGACACACTCCAATTTAAAAATCGCGTGCTATGTGCAGGCAGTACACAAGCATATATTATACTGTGAGTGGGTTGAAAAATCCTGTCGTTGTCTGTTTTCTGTGTATGTGTTTCTACGCTAGCAATGTGGACACTGGCTATTTGCCATTTCATAGCACAAGGTCTTTGTTTGTAAATTTGAGTTTCTATTATCATTTGACGATTTCATTACACACTTGTTAACAAAGATACAAAAGTATATTTGAGGATATATGTAGGAATTTATAGTTCGTTAACTGCTGCTACTCATTACAACGGATTTTGTAATTTAAATTTTGCCTGTCTTTAACATGAACACTAGAGTTTAACATCTAAACTCCTTGTGTGTGTTAGTGTTAATTTCCGTTAGTTTCTTTTATTTGTTTTATTTTTATTTGATTGTATCAGTGACCAAGGTCCACACGAGTCTAAAATATATGTTGCGTCTACATTATGCACAATTGACAAAGGGCAATGTCCGAGACATTTTTGAACACACGTCTGCTATCTGTGTAGTAAAAATGGACGCATTTTAGTCGGATGATTCTTTTTTATGTTTACATATACGCGTAAATGTGTATACTTTTGCAATTTCATCTCACACGCACACATCTACTGCACTTGGTTATAGTGGAGGTCCAGCGAGAGTGTACTGTTGCACTTTACGTAAATCACATATTTTTGAAGGTCATTTCAATTTTCACATTTGTGTTTTTGCAATGAATTTAAACTGCATTTTTTTTTAATATCCAAAGTATTTGAAACTTTATTGATTGTCATCCCTTTATGCCATATTATAGTAGTGAATCACATCCGCTAATCTTTACACAAAGTGCTATCATTTTTTTAAAGAAAAGCAAACACAAAATGTCAATAGACCGGACAAGAATAAAAGTGACTTGTCTTATATGACTGTGCGTTTCAGGCACACTCAACACCATTGTTAGTAAGTATTGCAATAAGCTGACCAGTTATCGGCTCTCCCAGTGTATATGTGTGTGTATTCATATGCTATGTGACCGACGCAAAGCCGGTTCGCATCCATTGTTTAACTCATTGTGCATTTTGAACTCCTACAAAAAACCACCTCTATCCGGGAAAGCACACACTTTATGCACAAATTTAATTGGTCGCCTGTAAATTGCAGCTGATGCCCGGCTACAGGTGTGTTTGCCAACTTGGAAATCTATTGTTGTGTGTATAGTGAGCTGTGTCAGCAAACACACGCATACAGGGTTGACATTGGCGGCTATTTTGTGTGCTTATGTTGCAGCAGCGGAAAACCTGTTTCTCTACATTTGCGAAAACGTAAGCATTGAAATATAAAAGTGACGCTTGCACCAAATCAAATACTGTGTGTGTATGTGTGTGTGTGTGTCCACATATGCAAACTATTGTCATATGACAATATGTGGTGTACTGTTGTTAATAGCCGACGGTTCTCAACTTGTTTTATAATAACATGATATGATAGCAGTTTTTTGTGCACATAATAATATTTCCAGTTCCACACACAGTGTCGCCCGTTTATACACCAAAATCGGCAAATATTACACAACATACCGTTGAATCAATAGTGAAGAATGAGATGTCAATGAGTTCAGATGGGAATATGCGTTTGGGTGTCAGCATGGATAATCATCAATGCACGGCCGGTGTGTCCACTGAACTATCCTGCGAAAATGACTCCGGTTTGGGTTCCAATCCACCCAGTGATGGTATAAGACATGATCAGGTCAGTTGTGTTGTTGTGGTTGGTCAAATAAACATATTTCAGGAGCAAGCATCGCCAACACTTGTAAAACAGAAGGAACAAACAACAGCAAAGCAAACACGTGAACGGTGTCATAGTATGTCATCGACTAAGCATTTAGACGATTGGCTTGTGTGCGCCACATGTAGACAGGAATTTCCATTGTCACAGATGAATCTCTTTATTCAACATAAGGTAAATTGAAATCTGAATTAAAATATTTATAGCAACATTTCAGACATCTAACACGTGCCATTTACGTATCGAAGCTGAAGCAAGTGTGAAGAATGGTCAACAAATTTCCTCATTATCTGAGCCACTACACGCGTCTTCATACAGTCGCACAAATGATGGACGACATTACAATTCTGCACCATTTCTTAATAATTCTGGATTATTATTAATGCGCGCACCGCAAGTGTCAAGAGACAAACATGGTACGATTTATTTGTTTACATTTATAATGTTTATTTTTACAGTGACACTGCCGCCGGCTGTTGTGAATGTAACTTGTGTTGCGTGTAATGAATGTTGTGCTGATATTTGGTCACTTCTAATACACGTTCAACGCGCTCATGGGGTGCGTATCTGCCAAGAATTGAATGACACCATGCCGGTTTGTTGAAAGTTCATTGAATTAACAACAAATGAACATTCAGAACACCGCACACAGTACACCAGATAGCACACGGGCCATTGCTATGTTCACTGGTCAAGTGCGTTCAAATAACGCCGATCACAATGTTACACCACGATTACCACGCGCCTCTACTACAGCGGGACGATTCGATATTGATTCGTTTGCTACTAGAAGACTACGGGATATGGCTGATAAAGTCGGTGGGAGGAAAGGTAAACATATTTCATATTCATGTCACACATCAATTAAGATGCATCAAGCAAACCACACCTGCTGTCACCTCAGTCAACAACAACCGACAGTATTCTATTAGCGCAGACATCACCAAGTGATGCAAACAAGTCGACAAGTGACGAACGAAATAGCGACGATACAACGAATACATCACCGACAACGCCACAATGTCATTTGTGTCAACAGCGATTTGCTGATACAAATACATTTATGTTGCATCTACGAGATCAACATGGAATGCTGAAAAGGAAACATGAAACTATGTTGGATGTTAAACATGAAATACCTGGACGATCGTCAAGTGCCCAAGATAGACGTGCGCAGGGATCGAAGGGCAAGACAATGACTAAGGTGACATTCAAGGTTAATACGTGTTCATATTAATTGTTGCAGCAAGATCATCGATCGGATGTATCGGCAACATCGTCTACACGTCCACAGCAGGCATTCCGAACACAATTTAACAATAGCCCTCTTATGCAAACGCTAAATAACATCTTTCCGTTGTTGAATTCTGCAAACAGTACTAATGGTAAATCTAATTTTAATGCATAGGATTTTATCAATCATAATTTGGCAGGTAATTTGTCAATATCGCAATTATTGAACGCCACTCCAAATACAATTCAACAGCAACAACTAGCGGCAGCAGCTCAACAAAATGCACAAATGCAGGTGTGTCATTCATATTAATAACAGTTAATTAATGATTGTTCAGATGTGGTTGCAACAACAAACATCTCCTCCATCATCGATTATCTCAGCCATGCAACGTTTCTACGCAGAACAACAAACTAATCTAAATGCTGTTGGTCAACAGCAACCATCTGCCTTTGCACCAACTACAAGTGCACAGAACAATTTGGCTGCTGCATTACTAGCGCAACAGTTACAGGTTTGTCAATGTTTGTGTTACGTACGCAATTCAATTGCAGATTTCAACCGGTCAATCGAACGCCCTGCCAACACAAGGAATGCCATCATCATCAGCCGGTTCAACATTTACACCAGCTGTGGTTGATCATTCACAAGCTGTATGTGACACACGAGATTCAAGTAGTGGTGGACAAGGTACACCACTCAATGTCACTGCTACATCGTCTATTAATGGCGACAATAGTGTTAATCAAGGTTTGAATGAATTCATAAATTAACAAACTATTTGTAGAAGATTCATCACGTCGTCGTCGTCGACCGACATCTGCAGGCGGGATGTTTGACGAGCAGGATATTGAGAGCGGGTCAGAGGAGGATGATGACAATGACAGTTCGGCAAGTGTTAGTGGACAGCAGAAGAGGAAACGACGGGAGGGCACGTCGAGTGCGGCCAGTGGGGGCACTATACGTAGAGACACGTGCATATATTGTGCGAAGGTTTGAGAGATTGTTTTATGTGAGTTGAAAATGTTACAAATATTGCAGATTTTCACCAATCGCAGTAATCTTATCGTCCATCTCCGTTCACACACTGGCGAAAAGCCCTACAAATGCAAAGTTTGTGCATATGCATGTGCACAGAGTTCGAAATTAACCAGACATATGCGAACACATGGACAAAATGGAAAAGTGAGAGACACACATAATACAAACATAATTATCCAGGAAACATATCACTGCTACATTTGTAAAATGCCCTTTTCGGTTCATTCAACATTGGAGAAACATATGCGAAAATGTGTTGTCAATCAAAACACGTTGTTGCATAAGATTCCCGGCAAAAATATAAAACGTGAGCAGAAGCAACGTAGCGATTAGATTTATCGGTCTGTTTTTAGGCGAGTCAAAGACCTCCATCCCATCGACTGGCCAGAAAACAACGACAGTAGCCGAGAATGCGGAAGCAGAACTGAAACCGCCAAATAATGAGCATCTGTTAAATTGGTTGCAAAGTTTGGCAGCGAACACACAAACGTCGTCCATCCCACCACTGACACCGGAACAAATGGCAACTGCATTGCAAACATTTCATGAACGATGTAATTCCGATCCGACGCAAACTGGTACTAACAGCAATACTTGAAATGTGTTACGTAAAGTAAATTGTTTCAGTGTTGAAAACGTTGGTAAATGATGCGTTAGACAAAGATAAGATAACTGGAACCGACGACAAAGAATCTGGTAGCTAGGATTTTTTTGTGTTTATTGAACCCGAGTGACCACTTTTATATGTGATTTCGTTTTACAAGTTTTCTTTTCCCATTTTCTCTTATCCGTTGAAATTATTTGCTTTTAATCCGGTTTACGCATTTTGTTTGTTTGTTTTCGTTGCCCGGTTCTCATAACAAATATTTTATTGGTGAAGCTATGATAAAACTTATTGTCTGCACATTTAAAATTAATTTTCTTAAATTTTCGACCAGTCTTGGTTACCGGTAGTTGCGCTTAAATGTAGTTTCTCAGTTGTAAATCGGGTTTTGCATTATGTTTCTTCATTTTCTTCACAATCGATAAAATGTTCAAATTTAATTTGGTACAAGTAACATTTGTCTTCATTGTTTATATAATTCTTGCACTGCCCGTTTTCAGTTAAAGCACTTTTTTAAAATCTTGTTATTACTTCGCCCAAGTTGACCTCACATTATTTTTCATTACTGCTGTGTGATACATTTTGATGGTAAATTTAATGCCGAATGAAATTTACAACAAATTTTCAACAAATTTGAAAAATTAATTAGTTGATACTTAACTCAAAAGGAATTAGAAAATGCGCGCTAAATCTTGTTTAATGAAAAACATTTAAATACTCTGAAGAACAGATAATACGTCGGCAACTTTGTCGACTTCACGGCTCGCCTTAAATTCAACTTTTGGCATATAAGGGACATATTTAATGCCCGGTATTTTGGCCAGGACGTCCATTACACATTCCGGATAATTGTATACGTCATCGGCAGTCAATTTCTTTTCACCGTTGTTTCCTTCTAATGTTGTGATAACATATGGAAGGCTGGAAATATCAGTCAGTTTTTGTGCATTATTGTCGGACAAGCCGCGTTGCGTGCGTGTTGCACCTAAAATATAAGAACACATTTTGTTCGACACAAACCTGGCACTGTATTATCTAAAACAAAGCCGACAATACCAGCAACAAACATTTGAATTTGCAGCAATGTATTCACGCATTGCAATAGCGCATCGGATATTGTATCTTGTTTATCTGAATAACACATTTTAATAATAATAATGATATAAAATAATTTGAATTTCATTACTTGAGCTGGTCCACAGTGGATGCTGTGAAATATACGTTGGAATCATCAGTCCGGCGAAACAAGCAATTCCCAAAATAGCAACATTTCGACTCAAGCGCAGATCAATTGATTGTATGCTTGATAGGCCAACCTGTTTTATGAATGTTATTTTGTACTACAACGGCAACATACGCCGGCCACAATACTGGCACTTATTGTTAACTGAGCGCCAATCATTGGATCTGGTATCGTTGCCAATATTGCGCCAACTTTTGTGATAACACCACATGATATTAACAAAATTCCAGCCACTGTCAGCACGCGACGACTAGCAACCTATAATCATTATTACAAAATGTTGTCCAATACAAACAAACTTTCGTTAAACCGATAGCACCAATGTTTTCGGAATATGTGGTCAGACTTGTTCCACCTCCAAGCAGCGCGCCGATGCAGCAACCGACACCTTCGATGAATATTCCACGATTTACAGCGTGAGCGGGTGGTGGTGGCGCCTATTTTTGACTAATAATAATCAAAATATGTTACAGCACCTGCACAACTCTGGCGCATGCGTGATAATCGCCAATAGATTCAACAATGGAAGACAATGTTGATGCAATGAATCCAAGGAGTAGACCAGTGTGCAGTGTGTATCCTTGAGGCCACTGACCTGCACTTATTGTGAATGGAATATGGAATATGTGTACCTGGATATGGAATTGCAAACCATGTCGATTCTTTTATCACAAACGATCTTATGTCTGTACGCGCTTCGTTTTTGGCTGGAAGTACGTCTGTTATTGTTAGTATTGCCGACATTGACCAAACAATTGCTATTGCAAGTAGGTACTATAAGCAGAACATTTTATCATGTGATGCACAGAAATACAAACAGGAAATAAAGCAAAAATCGGTTTCTTTGTTATCTTCATCAATCCGGTTGTTGCACTTTTCACTGGAACTGCAATTTTTATCGGTTGTAGATACAGTGCAGTTAGTAGAAGAAGAGAAATCAAACTGCAATTCAGTTATTTCACATTGCTGAGACCCTATTTTCTACTTACACAAGTGAAGTCCAACTTTTAGCGACATTTTCAACACACAATTGAACAACACTAAGACCAAGCATCAACATTAAAGGCGCTGTAGTCAATGGACCAACATAACGAACAATGCAACCAACAAGTCCCGTAGCACCAAATGTCATTTGTACAAGTGACGCCACTAACAATGAGCCTTGAACCTAATTTGGGAATATAAAACTGAGATTTGTTTATGAAACCATTGACAGACGATATTGCCATTCATTTTGAATACCTTCCTCGCCATTAGCCATGGCAAACGAATAACCAGTGATTGGGCTCTGTTCGTTCAAGTTGTAGTCGTTTTGTGTAAAATTCGCATTCATATTTGGACAGGGGTACAGTTGATTGAATACTGCCAATGGAGGTAGGAAAGCGAAACTGGCTCCTTGAATTAGTGGCAAACTGTTGAAATAAATATGTTTTTATAATATTTTGCCGCAAACAAACCGTATTCCGACGGTATTTTGCAGCAAAGTTCCAATTCCACACATGAATAACACCGTACTGATAAGACGGACACGAACATCTGCAATGTCATCCGCGCATACCAATCGAGATACAATTAATGGATCGACAATAATGAACGTTGTGCAGATTAATATTTGCTGCAAAAGTCAAATATTTTCATTAGCGAGTAAGGTAACAACCTGTACAGCAAATAATAGGGTTGTAATCAACGGCGGCGTTTCATTGATACCATAGTGCAACCGTGTTTCATCATTAGAGTCGTCATTCAAATCTATTTTCGTTTTTCGTTCGTTCGACATTTTTCGCAAAAATGGTATTAGGTAAACAGAAAAATTTTCGATAACCGAAGTGTTTGTCATGATCTATTTATCTTAATTTCAGTACCACTAATTAACTGCGATTTTATTTCGTGTTTCCGGACAATTTTATTGACAGGATATTTACGTTTTTGTTACGAAACAAATTGCCCACGATCGAACGTGTAAATTAGCCGTCTTTATAATTTCATTCATTGATACGCCAAATGGCATTCAGTTTATAAACCAATCACAGTTGTGTATGCACATTAGTGATTTATTCTTGTATAAATGCAAAGAAAAGATTAAAAGTGGTCGCGATTTGACTCATTCACATCATAATTATTTGTCACTGTTGTTGTTCGCCGCTTTCGTTGTTTTGGTAGAAACGGAACATATTGCAGACATTTTAGTTTTGCCATACAATTCATAACAAGTGGTGGAAATTCATAAACACGAAGACCTTCTCGATGGGCTTCAGTTTTCTCTGCACTATGTTTTGTTCGATGTTCCGGAAGACCGCGTTCCGTTCGTGTTGCACCTAAATTGGTGTTTTGATTTTTATGAAAGTTTCCAAACCTGGCACCGTATTGTCCAAAATGAAACCAAGAAGGCCGCCTACAAACATTGGCATTCTGAGTAATGTGCTTAACGATTGTAGGAGAGCATCAAGTAAGCGATGTCCGAAACCAAGGTTTGCAACTGAAAGAATGTGCTATTTGTTTATATATAGCTATGAACCTTCTTTATCAGGGAACCATATCGGATAGTCAACAATGTACGCAGGTATCATCATTCCAAGTAAGCAAGAAATACCTAGTATTGCCATGTTTCGGGACAACGACATGTTGGCTAGTTGTAGATTTGATAAGCCAACCTTAATTAAGAATTTATATAATTAATTCCTATGAACTTACTCCACCAACTATTCCCAAACTGATTGTTAACTGAGCCCCGATCATTGGTTCCGGTATTGTTGCAATCAGTGCGCCGAATTTTGTACAAACCCCCAAACATATTAATAATATACCAGAAATTTGCAAGCATCGACGACTGGCAACCTGAAGATTTTGAATTGAAATTTATTTCCTTATTACCCTCGTAATTCCAATGGCACCAATGTTTTCAGAATATGTTGTTAAACTTGTGCCACCGCCAAGTATTCCACCAAGGAAACATCCCACACCTTCAATTAATATTCCTCGATTGACAGCGTGCGAAGGTGGTGGAGGTGCCTAGATTGAGCGAATTGTATGAAATGAATGTTGTTACCTGTACAACTCTTGCACAAACGTGATAGTCACCAATTGATTCTACAACAGATGACAATGTTGCTGCTATGAAGCCCAAACACATTCCCAAGTTAAAACCGATTGAGCCCCATTGTGCTGTAAAACACGTTGACAATATATGTATTACTGTATTTTACCGGGATATGGAATGGAAAACCATTTTGCTTCGCTCAACACGGACAGTCCATTTCCATCTGTTCTGCCACCACTACCAGGAGGGAGAACGTTGAAAAGAGTCAACAATGCTGATAGAAGCCATACGAATACGATGGAAATCAAATACTAAGACATAAATTAATTTCAAATGCTGTTTGGAACGAACTGGAAACATTGCGAATATTGGTTTTCGTGCCAATTTTACGCGTGACTCTTTCTTGCTATACACGGGTACTGGTATTTTGATAGGTTCCATATAAAGTGCGGTGCCTATCAGCACGAGCATAAGACTAGAAATGATATTGTAATAAAGTTAGGTTGTAAGAAAATGACAAACAGCAGTGAAGTCCAGCTTTTCGCGCACTCACTAACACATAATTTGACAACACTTAGTGATAGTAAAAGTGTAAGTGGCGCCACAGTTAATGGACCAACGTAACGAACGAAGACTCCAACAAGTCCACTTGCACCAATGAATATTTGTACCATTGATGCTGCTAACAGGCTTCCTTGTACCTAAAAATATTAGTTGTGTTTTGGTGTCATTACATCATTACCATTGCAATACGCTCATTCCATTCATTCTCTGGATTGGAACCAGTTGGTAAGAACATGTACCCCGATGTTAACGTGTATGTAACATTATTTACATCAGTGCGGTTTGTATCCCACTTTGGACATTCGTACAGTGATTTGAACACTTCTATCGGCGGAATGAATGCAAAACTGGCGCCTTGCACAAGTGGCAAGCTGGAATGGAATAGAAATTACAATTGTGAACTTGTTTAAGCAGATACCGAATGCCAACAGTTGTCTGCAATAAAGTACCAATACCGCATGTAAACAATACGGTACTTATCAACCCAACGCGAACCTGGGGTATGTCAGCGCCACAAATTAATGATGCCACAATCAGAGGGTCCGTTATTATACCCGTTGTGCAAACCATTAATTGCTGAAATGAATGAGTTCGTATCCATGAATTCACTCAGACACTTACCTGAATAGCAAATAGGATTGCTGTGGGTAGTGGAGGCACGTCGTCAACTCCGTAATACAATTCGCGATTTGTTTCGTTGTTTAAGGCAACTTTTGAAATATCTTCTGTGTTGTCTTTAGACACTTCACCGCTCACTTTGTGCCCATTCGACATTTCAATCGTTGTTACCGGTACAACGCTGGCCGATGGCATTCTTGTTCAACTGCAATTATTTGTATAATTACTAGGAAATAATGGTGCTGAATAGAATAGAGAAATATTGTCGAATTTATTACATGTCAAAAATGGATGATATGTACACGTTAATATTAAAATTGGCAGTGTCAAGCGGTGATTCGATCAATAAATTAATTGTACGAATAATATGTATAAAATTAACACGTGTTCCCATTTTTAAACATATCATAGATTGGCGTGGAAGATAAATCACTACAAGTTTTGAAAAGACCGCTAGATAGAAAGACGTATGTGATTCAGAGTGTGCTACACATTATATTTCGCCCAAGTCACATGCAATAATTGTTACTTAAGATTTGTAAAAAGATCAGAATAAATACAATACATAAATAAAAGTTTACCAATCTGCTGACATATTTTATTACAAATCTAGATCATTTGCATAAGTACACATAAATATGTAATCAATGCAAAACCGTTCACACAAAATACGTTGTGCTTCTGTGTCTGTGTGCTATTGTAATCCAGATATAAAAGTATTATGTAACAGCTTATTTTACATTTTATGCGCGTTTACTGTTTCTTCTTTTGTAAATATTGGCGACGAATTAGTTATTCGGTTGAAACTTATTTTTATTTGTGTGCGGTTCGTATTTGTGATATTAATCTGATTGTTGCGTACACAACTACTGGAAGTACAAAATTACCGCAAAACATATTGATATATATACACATCATATGTTTTTCCGGTCTAGTAGGCACCGTGAAATCATTTGACTTTTTATTGTGTTAGGCAATTATATTTTTGGTATATCCTTGTAAAATCTTGTTTACCTAAACGGCAATGTGCCAATCTCATATTGTTTATTTTTTAGATCGTCGACGCTAAAAGTGGTTATCTACATTTAATATTAGTTAAAACATCGTAGAAGTTCATAGGCATTTGATGAACAATCGAAACGGTGTTCTATTTTCCTTTAGCAAATTTTTAATGAAATCGTTATTATAAATGACAAACTGTAGGAATGAAAGTGACAAAGAGGCAGTCAACAGTAGCATTAGGTTCAACTATAAATGTGTGCACGTACACTTCAATTCGTGAGCAGTACACTTAGCATACGGTCCCCTTAAATAAATCTTCACTGCAATTGATTCTTTTGTACGCCCAATATACATTGCTGCATTATAACTGTGCAGGACAAACGATGTGTGTAAGTGAAAGAACAATAGCCATTGAGCACGATGTTGGGTGTGTACAGTGTGACTCTATGCAAATACCAATGCGACTTACGCCTGCGCAATACGTTGCCTCTACACCGTTCCCAATGCAAATAATGGACTGCATCGACATATTTTCTCAGGCACGCGAGCAACAACTTCACTTTCATATGTTCTGACGGGAATATGCGTCGTAAACAGACAGTTTGTAACATGAAATCCGTCAATAAAACTATTTTCTTGTTTTGATGTTGTTTCACGCCCGTGTTTCATCAACAACCGTCATAGAAACCTACAATAATGTTTATTTGTTTAATGACGCCAACCTACGAAGCTTATTATTTGCTTTTATTTTAATGCAATATCCTATGACACATCGCATATTTCGTAGTAACGCTAAATTATTTGTCAATTATATTACGTGTTTCTTTTTCAGATATTCAATTTTATTATTTTTGTAAAAAATCAATTTCAATAAAACATGAGTCGCTGGGACAGTTATCCGGCATCAAATGGTGCAAATTTCATACCAATGCAGGCAGATACTGGTACGATTCGTCACTAAAATAACTAAATAATAATATGAATTCATTGTTATTTTCTTATCTTCTTCAAACAGGTGCGGTGTATCAGACAACATCGGGAAATATATTTTACCAGCCAAGTGGACAAGTGGTACGAGGTTCGTTCCTACGATCGGAACCTGATGGCATATCAGGACTTGTTAGATGTTATTACCAGGAAAGCAACACGATCTCGTATGCAATACTATCGTATTTCGTTGTACTTTGACTTGTTTTAGATGTGAAGCGACGCCAGGATGTTGTACAAATGGTTGTTGTCCAAAGGACTGGATCTTGTAAGTTTTTTCATATAAATCGATGAAATATTTTAGAATGGGTGGATTGTACATTCTAATCGCATTTGTTGTCGTCTTTGTCGTCATTGCAATACTGATTGCTGTCGTGTGTTACAGTCGTAGTAAGAAACAGCAACATAAGGAAGAACAATTGGCCAGCAATTATGCGTACAGTAATTATGGTGGTAGTCAGGTAATAATGAATTCACAATTGTTACATAAACTCCGTATAGGTTGGCTACCCAAAGGCATATAGTACTACCGATGGTTATGGTTATGCACCGCCTCCGCCACAATCTACATATGCTTATGGTACTGGTCCGTATAGTAATGGCTACCCGCCCAGTGTAAAATATTAGTGTTTTTGCGCGTACGAACTTTTTTCATGGGTTATTTTAAGTTTTATATTATTGTTTGTATGTCGTAAATCATAGCTGCATTTCTAATAAAAGTCGATTTACAGTAGAATATGGCGAGAAAGTCCAACAAGAAATACAAGCAAGATTTCTTGATGGAGAAACAGAAACAATAAATGTAGAAATGAAGAGTGAAGAACAAAGAATAAAAGAAAAACATAGAAGTGGATTATGGTTTATCATCAATTGATTCATTCTTTGATGGTGTCGCATGCAGAACATCATTTTGCATAATTGAACTTTTCCGCCAAACGACTAAACTCCATTCAGTGTAAATGTTCGCGTGTAAATACAAACTTGAGAAACTTGTTCATATCGAACAGCCAAAATTGCCAAAACGAAAACGAGGAAAGAAACACAAAGCAAGTGAACAGTTTCAAGTCGGATACAAACGTTGTTTCAAAAGGTGGAAAAGTCAGATAGACCAATAGCCAGCGACAACATTTGATTTTCACGTTCAACAACCAAATGCAATTCATTCCATTCATGCAATCCAAAACAACTTTTCTCGCTATTTGCTTTTGAGAAAACTTTAATTTCAAAAATGCGTTCTATTTGTATATTCATTGTTATTATTCATCTCATTATGCTGCATGTTCAATAAATTTTGTCGCAATATAAACTCGATAATGAATTCTACCGCATTGAGGAGTCCTTAATAAAAGAATAAGATTTAATGTGCATTCCGGTAGTTATGCTGCGTAGACCGGTCGCGTATAATACAAAGTTACGAATTTGTAAATTTGATTTTGTAGATCAGTGGTTTAGCGAGAGTCGAGAAATTCATTTCAATAATTACACCAACAGGTGTTGAATATCCAAATATGGTGTTAACAGCTAGCGAGATCGAGCAACAGTTGGAAGATGCGCGGAATAGATTGCGAAAGGTAGTTTTCTTATTATTTTTTTGTCAATTCCGTCAATGTGTAGGTGGACGATTCATTGAATTCACTGTCGGGTCGCCCAACATTAGGCAGCCGTCTTGGCGAACCATTCAACCGTGACCGCCCTGGATTCGTCACGAAAGACGAGTCGAAGTATGTTTAAGTCGTTTTTTCAAATTTTACTTTTCTCAGTTCGAGACATGCAACGTTTGATGGCGGAGCCAATTTTGGGCGCGTTATGGTAGGAAATGGCGGACAGAGGACATTTGCACCTGCTCGAATCACACGGTATGTTTCGTATGATGTTATTTTTGTATCTGCGGCCAAGACAAATGTTCCTCTTGCAATTGAAAATATAAATTCCTTTCAGCGACGCACCATCATTAGAGTCAAACATTCGTCAACGTCGTTCATTGAATGATCGGTATGTGTTATTTTAGTGTTCAATTCACTCATTGTTCAGATTTGCACAAGTGGATGAGGGTGCAATGGGTGATGATGACATGTCGGGCAATTACAATAAACGGCGACGAACAACAGCAACGTTTGATTATGGTGAAATGGATGCGAGACCGACGAATGCTATGAAAGTTTGTATTTTGCATTTTGGTATGTAGGTTCATTTCATTTAGCCAACAATCCCTTCCGCTATTGTAATGCCAGCAATCGATACCAAAAGTCGCGAAGAAGCAATAAAACAAATGGGCGCTGGAGAGAATGACACACAGAAAGCTCGGTACGTTGTAAATTTCCAAATATTTGATAAATTTAACTTTAGTAACCGTCGTTTATTCTCTGGTTTGGTCGTCGGTACATTGAATCGTTTCCGAAAAGAAAAACTGCTGCATGAAGACGAACAGGTTTGTGAATTATCATTGTTTTACAGACAAACATTATTCACTTGCAGCAACAAAAGCAAATTGAAGTCGAAAAGAAAATTGACGAGGAGAAAATGCACAGCAAAGAGAAATTTTTGGACGAAAAACGACGACTTATCGATCAACGTGCCGAACAGGCGATGGTCATCAAAACATTGCAGCGTAAACATGCATTCGTTCAAATTGTATGTTTTTGTTCACGTTTTCATTGTCTGAATTGATTTTAGTGCAATCGTGAAGTGGAACGCTTACGTCTCTATGGCAATTTCATTCAACTGCAAGGACATCCAAATATATTTTATTCACCCGCCATCCACACATTGCGTACGTTGGAATTGCAAAAGAATACGCAGAAGAAATTCGAAGGTGTTAATTTTGGATGTATTTTCTTATTTTTGAATTTATAGAGAAGATCGCTGCACGTCAAGCACAATTGCAGACCGATTTAACAAATATCGACTCGCGTCGCCAGTTCAATCAACAAGAGACTGCAATAACGGATGAGACAGGGTTTGTGTTACTTTCTCTTCTACTGTTTTGATTTACAGCGATAAAACAACACTGCAAAGTCGTCGACGTTCGAATTCTCGTTCACCAGTTGATGATGATGACGATGACGAAAAAAATGTGCGTTTCTTTATGCAAAATGTGTTTTGTAAAGCTACAATTTTTTAGGCTGACGAGGAAGAAGCTGAACCCGATGTCGACGATCTAGAAGATAATGGACACGCGGTGGACGAATGAGTTTCTTTTATTGTTCGTACGTTTTTATTAATTCATGAGTTATTTTTTGTGCTCATTGTTGTTTTTATCGAACACATTTCCTTTTATGCCTATGAAATAAATTTGGGTATTTGGCCGAATATAAACCGCCGTGATAAAGCATTTGTTGAAACAATAGCAAACAAGGTGGAAGCACGATAGAACCAACGCGAACAATTTACGATTAATCCAATTACGATTTTGAGAAGACGGGTAAATACGGCGAAAGGCCGAATAGTTTGAATCAAACAACGATCAAATTGTGAAACTTCATTATTACGCACAAAAATGGGACACAACAAATGTTACAATTATCAAACGTAGCAAGCGTACACTTATTTTAAAACATGAGGGGTAACATGAAAAAGAATGAAAAGTGAAGCTGCACCATTCGTTACTTCGTTAGCTTGTCATTGACAATGGTATTGATTAAATTACACATATTAGCGCATGTTTTACGCAACTGCATCAAAGATGGCATCATATTTGAGTATTGTAACTGCGTCGGACATCTGCAACATTAAATTAAACTAATTACATTTAACACAACACACCGATTTAACATTAACATCGCCTTTGATACATCACAATTGTTAATCTCTGCAAGCAACATAAATTGTACGAAATGAATAACAAACCCGAATCAGAACATGCCACATTTGCAAATTGTGTTGCAATTAATTGTGCCGATTGCCATGTGGACGGTGCACATGTTGTGTGTAATAATAGATGGCGCACAACGGTTGTCTTAATGTGATTTGAACATCAACATTCACTTACCTGTTTATTTGCCAATGCTGTTGATAGAACACTGGCGAATGTTGGTGCTACTGTTATGTCATAATCAATACATAAACATGCGGCCAGATGAACGCCCTAATAATTGGAGAGATCTTTTAAATAATCGTATTTATAAGTCACCATGAGTGCGAAATGTGTGGAATTCTTCACTGAATTATTGATCGCGTGTAATATTGTTGCCTTCTTCTCGTCGGCAAATCGTTGCGCTGAATACGTAACGCCAATGCTGTCTAACATTGTCGTGTACATTAGACGCTCGATGTTATCACTGTAAGAAAATAAAAATACATTCATTGAGAAACATACGCTACTATTTGCCAGGTTAATCCACCAGAATATGTTTTCAATTGTTCTTCATTAACACTTCGACAAAGTACACATATTGCGCGTAATCGTGTATCAGTACATGTTTTTGACTGAAATTGTACATAAGTTATTATCAATGAACAAAAGTACCTCATTCGCTGCAACCAACATTCTCCGGACAACATTGTCAATTGGTTCATTGTTTAACACGAAAATGCATCTTGAATGTGACAAAATAGTAGAGGAACACAGTTCACCTACCTAGTTACGTTGTCGTGTATTATCGGCAACATTGGTACGTAACGTAGGCAATCCGATGACAATAACACAGGATAATCATTGACAGCATTTGTGCACCTATCTGAACGATCTTCAGCACGTGATTCCGCGCCATTAGCGATCTAAATTATAAATTGCAAACTAATTGATTTAAACTGACAGTCAATTGTTGTCCTGTTTTGTTCTCATTGTCTTTTTGTCCAGATGCAATATTCGTGTCAGCTGATGAAGTGGACAAATATTTCTGCAATAGTTGATTGTTCATATTAGAAGAGTGAACAGTTGCCGCGTTAATTTCATAAATATGTGACAGTACTATACGCAAGTCAGCTGCAAAAGACATGAATATGTGTTGCTGAATGAAATCTACCCCATCGACGACGGTCAGCACCAAATGTATCGATTAGATGTAATATCAATCTTGATGGATGTGAACACAATGCTTTCGCCCGCTCATCTAACATTCCATTAATCCGCAAATAATATTCTGTCGAAAATGTTGCTAGTGAATTAGCGAATGCCTGCGAGCATAATCAAATTGCAAATGTGTAAATATTACAGACCGGTTCAAATTGATTCACATCATTCATGCCCTTCTCATATTCAATACTCGCACGTTGACTCAATGTTGCTGGATCGATTGAATTCAGTTCCTTAAATTAAGCGAATTATGCATGATATACATCGCTACCAATCTATGCTTGACAGCAATGTCGTGTCCAAGTTTGGCCAATTGCAAACGTGCAGTATCCAATGGTAGTAATGTTAATAGACGAACTAACGTTGTGTATGCCACTTCTGGTCTTCCATTAATCACTTCACTAAGATGTACAATCGTTGCATCATCCAGTGTACCCAATGCTTTTACAACTCTAGAATTAGTTGCCTGTTGTGAACTGTTTTGTGTCTCACCGCTGTGCATGATTTGCAATTGCGTTGAATAGTAGCCAGGTTTTCTTCACTTGCACCACACTGACACGTGAGAAGAAGTTCAACCATACATTTACAGTGGACAAAGATAACTCGTTCAGTAGCAGTGCCTATTTGTTTAGAAAACGTTATTATAAAAACGTCATACATCAACAATTTCTTGTCGTTGCATTTGTTTCACATCATCGTCGTCGTCGCTGTCTGCATCAGTATTATTTTGTTTTGATGATGATAAATAGCCGTTGTGCATATCAGCTGGTAGAAATGCATGAAATGGTAGACGATGTTCAGATATTCGTGGGGGCATAAATACACGATCGTGAGCAACATTATGCTGTTGTATCGACTGTTAAATTAGTTTGAACTTGCTTTGTAATTTGAAATTTACCTTTTCATTAGCGCCGATATCGACAAGCGTTTGACTGGAAATAGGAATATAAAGATTAAAAACTACTAATAACACCGTACTCTTGTTCAGACACAACACAGATTTGCGTGTCAATTGGCGAATGCTCCGTACGCATATGTTGCGTGTACCATTGACGTTCTTCCTCTGACATAACAGCTGCAAACATTTGAGATTATTAATTCTGTGTTCTAGTGTATATTAAACGAATACATTGACGTTGCATCGATTTCAATGCACAAAGCAATGCTAATTGTCGATTAACAGAAATTTTTGCATAGAATTGTTCATTTTCAATGCGAAAACGTGCCAGTGTACGTAACAGCAATTCAATACATTCGTACATGTAAGAATCCTATAAGTAATATGTTTAAAAAAAAAATAATTTCAAATTTCCAACCTGAGCATTGACCAATTTATTTAGCAGAATATACGTGCTCGTCGATTTGAAATCAACAAGTTGTAATGCACAATCGGCCAACGTTAACACTGTTCGCAGCTTAGTTGTCACCGACTCAGCTAAATAGGGCTTTCCAGCACAGTGGGATCCGAAGCTTGGAATTCACGTGACTTGAAGTCGCGGC
>JADMIO011054718.1_pt1 | contig 84690 bp, 72 predicted proteins | sample 8958161 | NCBI WGS metagenome assembly JADMIO01 (sample SAMN16585339, study PRJNA669376) | soil metagenome | isolation source: Crop rotation soil | place: USA: Cullars Rotation, Alabama | collected 2011 | reverse complement strand
GCCGCGACTTCAAGTCACGTGAATTCCAAGCTTCGGATCCCACTGTGCTGGAAAGTCATGGGTAGCTAAAATATGCTCGATGTTAATTTCTGCTGAGCGATAAATAGGATTGCTATGGCGAATTTTAGCTGCGTGCGCCAGAACTTCTTGTAGTTTTCTTCGATGATTACGAATTTCTTGTAAAACACGGCTTCTGATATATTGGCCTTCAGTTTCAGCACTAAAAACACTTGCTATTTCATCCCCTGATACCACGAGTCCCTCAAGGGCTGAATCATGAAATATATAGGCTTGCGCACAGATCTCACTGAAAGTATGCTGCTGCTCTGGTGCTAATATATCGATTTCCATGCGTAGCTGTTCAGCTTTTTCTTCTATGCCGTAAAAACGATCACGTACGTCAAAATCATCAAAATCGAAGATCATTTGCCCCCCAAAGACCAAATGCATTCATGATTTTGTTGATAATAAACGAGCTTCGTTTCAAAAATTTGCGTGACTAAGAATGAAGCCAGGTTGGGTCAGGGATAGGGCCAATCATTTTACGGATAAAAGGAACTTGAGCAGAGAATTCTTCATAGCCATGATTAACGGCATAATTAAAAGTTTCTTTGGTCGGCACAAGATTAATTGGCGATAAAACCTGCTTAAAAATTATTGAGTGATGGGATAGATCATGCCCTTCGCGACTATTTTCTTGGGCAAATCTCATTACAGGATAAAATAAAATGTGGCGATTAAGTCCTGGCATGAAGCTGTCAAGCGATAGAGCAAATGGATCATAGGCATCGCACTCCCCCTCATCTACTGCCCTAAGAGCTTCTGAAACTGGTAAATTGTCAACAAAGCCCCCATCTATCAGACGAAATACCCCCTCGCGCTCAAATAGATTGGTGACAAGAGCAATCATACGGGGATCATTGCGCAATATGTCATAATGAAAAATGCCCGGGATGGCCGCCGAAAAGCCAATAGCATCAAGGACATCAAATTCTTTGGTGAGTTGATCGCTCCCTAAATAAATCGGCTTCACTGGCTTTTGGGCAAATTCTAAAATAATAGATATAATTGATTTATTAGTTTTGATTTTTTTATCATCAAGCAAATGAGCATAAGCTTGCAGATCTTCTTCTCTAAGAGCGGCTCCCGAGCTTAATCCGCCTACACATATTCGACAGGGTATGGCTAAATCTTTTAATTGCATAAATTGGCCATTATTTTGAAACTCATGACCAACAACATCGCGCAAATAAAGTCTAAAAGTAGCTGGCACTCCAAAGCGACTAGGGCCAGAATAGGGCTGAGCTATTTTGCTCCAAGAAGTCTTTTCTACTAAGGCATAGACGTTATCAAGCGAAAAATTCTTAGTGCGGGCACGATAGGCGCCTAAGATTGCTCCCATAGAGGAGCCGGTAATCACACTTGGTACAATACCGCTTTCTTGCATAGCATGAAAAGCTCCTATAAAAACGAAGCCAGTTCCGCCACCACCACTTAGACTTAAAGCAAGAGGACGTCGCCGCGTGGCATCGTCAAGTGCCTCGGGACTTAAAGAAGATGAAAAGAGCGATAGTAAATCTAGGCGTTCTTTTTTAGCTAAGCGTTCTATTGAGCTCATCATTGATACTATCTTGTTCTTATCAATGCTCTCGTGGTTGCTTTGGGCTCGGGATAGTAACGCAAAAAGCTCAGCTCTATATCGATCGCTGCTATGCTCTAGGGCGATATCGCTATGGCGTTCAGCGCTTGTTTTTATGCGGCTTAATCGGGCGAGCGATAATGCCCAGCGTAAAGTTGAGGAATCTTGGTGAGTGAGCCAATTAGGGTCATCAGTAAGTGCACGTACTAGCACGCATTCGATTTTTTGCAGGCGTTTTCTAAGCTGTCGGCTTGCCCCTTCATTTAAATGTCCCATTATTGCTCACCCTAGGATTTCAGGTATGTTAGCCAGTCTTAAACTTAGCTCAGGAGCTCTTAAATGGAAAGCCATGGCCAATTGGGCCTATTTTATTCATCAGATGAGGTAGAACAACCCTGGTTCGAAGAGCCATTTATTGCGCTTGACGTTGAAACTACAGGCCTCGATCCGGCTCGTAACCGTGTAATAGAGCTTGCTTTAGTACCTTTTAATATGGGTGCTAACGCGAAAGTATTTTCACAGCTTTTTTCTATTGGTGAGCCTCTTCCTAAAGAAATAACTGCTATTACTGGTATTAACGACGATATGCTTAAAGGCCAACCAGCGTTTATTGAATGCCGCGCTGAGATTATAGACCGCATGAAAAAAGCTAAGTTTATCGTTGCTTATAATGCTAAGTTCGATCGCCCTTTTGTAGAATCAGAATTTGCGCGCATTCAAGTAGCACTTCCTGAGATGCTTTGGCTTGATCCATTCGTATTTATTTGTGAGCTTGATCGCTTTAAGAAAGGTAAAAAATTAGCTGATTCAGCGAATAGATGGGGAGTCAACCTAGAAAATGCCCATCGGGCTCAAGGTGATGCCAAGGCCGCTGGCGAACTTATGCTTAAAATGGCTGATAAAATTAATATTAATAAGCTATCAGCTTTAATTGACCAACAAAAAATTTGGCAATGGCAACAAGCCCACAGTATGGCTGAATACAAAAAAACTAATATGTGGGCTAATAATCGTTGAACTTTTAACGAGTAGATGATGGATTATAGTCAATCGTTGCAAACATACTAATGCCTAATAATACCTTAGAGCATGTTTCTGCCTTAGCAGGGTCTTTTGCTATTATATCCTGAGTTTGTTTTTTTATATTTTCTTGTTCGTTTTTGGTGCTCTGGCAGTTAAGTGTCCCCATAAGGTTATTTAACTCTGGTAATTTATTGCTACAAAAAACTATGTCTTCGAGATTGATTTTTTCTTTAGTAAAAAATTCAATAATCTTTTTTTGATCTTTATCAATTTGTTGATAAGCTTTATTGTTGATTAAACTTACTCCTTTTAGGCAGTCATCAAGTTTGTCGGTGCATTTATCTGCCTCTAAGGCAAAAATCGCGCAGTTATTTTTATAAATAGTTTGATAATCTATAGCTTTCATTTTTTCTATAATTTGATCTGCTTCTGGGTTTACGCCCACTTCGCCGTTTTTTTGAGCATTAATTTGCTCGGTAGAATCATTATTTTGAGGCTTAGTGCCACATGAAATAATAAGAGCAACACTTGCTATAGTAAATAAGCCCAAGATTTTGTTCATAAGTATCCTGCTATGGTGAAGAGTGATGATAATTTATTATAAAATAATAAGTAATTAAGATGCAATTAAGCGGTGACTTCTGGCATAAAAGCGGCATGCAAGCTTCCTTGGGGGTAGAATTTATCGCGGAAAGATTTAGAACCGTGTAATTGGTCTTCGAGCGAGGACGTCTGAGATCCAGCTGAGCTTTTTATGAGTCTTTAGATATATATATCTGTGCTGAGGCACGTTTGAAAAAGATCATAGCGAATATCAATTTGAAGCCCCCATTGCCGCATATTAACAACATGCTTATGAGGAGCAAAGAAAAATTAGTTTTTATACCATAAACAGTCTAATACTTATAGTTGCTGCAATGGTATTATATTTATTTTTAATTTGAGAGTAATAATGAAAAAATTATACTTATTTTTAGTGATGTTTTTGCTGGCTTTTTCGCAAGCTATTAATGCAAGTGCACAAAGAAAATATAATAAATTTGATTTGGTTAAGTTTTGGAATGATACGGTTTGGGAGCCAGATGGTATTCATTTTACCAATCTACAACACAAAGACTTAAATAAAGAGGGCCAACCGGAGTCAATTTACTCAAAAAGAAATCTCAATAAATGGGGTTTTAATTACAAAAGATCTATATCTACTAAAGAAAAAGCTGTATTATTTTACCAGTATTTAGCTGAAGATGGGCTGCCTGTTTATCGCCGAGGCGCTTCTATTGATGATCTTTATAGAATTATTAAAAGACCAAAGAAAGGAGAAACTTTCAAAATAAACGGCAAGATACCCAAAAAAATTTCAGCAACTGATACCATAGATATTCCAATAAATGTTCTACCGGTTAACGATCCCAATGCAGCAGTTAATACTTCAAATATGGTTCTTGTAGAAGAAAATGCTGCTCTTATCTTTCTAAGAGATTTTTTGTATTCAAATAATTGGGATATATCTTTTGCCCCGAAAGTGTTTGATGTTTTTGCGCATTATTTGTGGGCTTATAGAGGAGTTCAGCTTAGTTCGTTTAATCAATTAGTAGAGATATTTTTTCAAAGAGGAATACATAGTTGGTACAATGAATTGGATAGAGCTCTTGTTGTATCTTTAGAACATTATTTTAATCGACTTTTCTATAATAATAATTTGTATTCTAATATGTATTTTCAAGCGACTAATAATACCGGCTATCAGTCTTTGTGGGAAAATAATGCCAATCAGCAGCAATATCCTGCCATATATCATCAAACTCCCTTAACTAATGCGACCATAGTCGAAGATCGGGTACCAGAAAAAGTGGATACTGATAATTTGAATAAGCCAGTTGGCGAAGAGAAGACCCGCAAAAAGAGCAGGTTTATTTTGAGTCAGTTTTGGAAGGATAGTGTTTTTGAAAAAGACGGAATTCATTTTAGCAATCGCCAATTTATAGACGAAAATGGTGAAGCTAAGTCAGCTTACGGAATAACTAGACTTAGAAGATACGGATTTGAAGTTAATGTCTCTCTATCTACTAAAGATAAAATTTTATTTTATTTTCAATATGCCGATAAAAATAATATAATTTATTATAATAAAGATGCGAAGATTGATGAGCTGAAAGATGTTATCAAAAAAAGAAAAAAAGATGAGATTTTTATGGTTGGCGATTATAGACCCAGCAAAATAAAAGCCAGCGAAATAGCAAAATATGCTCTAGAAAAAGAACTTGATATCAAGAACGTAAATCTTCCTAGGGAACCAGAGTTGATTGAGACTAGTTTAGCCAAAAATAGCGTCGATACAAATTTGTTTGAACCTTCAGAGCATTTAGAGCAATTTTTGTTTCCACATCCATCTACATCAACCGTAATTAATTTCTGGCATCCTCCGCAGCTCTATGCAGGAGTCGCTAACCAACAAATCACGGTGTATGGCGAAGGTTTACATGTGCCTATGCAAATTTTCATTGATGGTACGGCAGCAGAAATTATTGACTGGAGTGTCCACGGTGATTGGGCAGTAATTAGATTAGCAAATAGCTATGCCCCTGGCGAGGCAACAGTATATTGGTATACAGAAAACGGTGGGTTCGAACATCAACAAAAGCTATTTTTTAGTCCCTAATTAAGTTTTGCCCTACAATCATGCCGTCCTTCTAAGGGTGGCGTTATTTTAGATTAAGCTCTTATCGAATAGGGCAGCCGAACATAGGAGAAGTTCTTTGTGTAATAGGCTGCTCTGTAATCATTTCGCTCAGAGCGTTTTCGAGATAAGCTTGGCGGCCTTTTTCATTAACATCATGTTCGTTATCGATCCAACCTAAAAATTCAACATCGCCTTTTGAGTTGATCAATACTGCGGTAGGCGTGGTTTTAACGCCTAAAATGCGTGCTATATTGCTATTTTCGTCGCGCATTAAGGGAATAGAAATACCTCTGCTATCATATACTGCTTGTGCATCTTCAAAAGTTTCATTTTGATTGCTTGAAACATGAGCAAAAGCGATTCCTTGAGGAGAATAACGCTCAAAAAGATCGTTGATTCGCGCTTGATAACGTTTTACACAAGGACAGCTTGTCTGCCAAAAAATGAGCACTAAACCGCGGTGCTCGCTATAAATATCAGCGAGTTGATAGCTGCTTTTATCAGGCATAGTGAGTTTTAAAGAGCGTGTACTATCGATCTCTTTGGCCAAATTCTCTGGTTTAACATGATAGGCCGCTTGGCAGCCAGTCAGTAAAAAAACTCCTATCACGACGAGAAAGATTTTTCTTAAATTCATAAAAATACCTATTGCCCAAGAGAGCTTAGTAACTCTTTGTTTTTAGCTATTCTAACCCATAGATAAAAATGGGGGTTGTTATGCTATGGGTTTTTTAAGCTTTTAAATTTAACGACGGGAGAGAATCTTATGGATCTTAGGCAATTAGGTAAAAGCGGTCTTTATGTAAGCAAGCTCAGCTTAGGAACGATGACTCTTGGGGAAGCTGATGAAAGTTCAAGCTTTCACGGTATTGGTTGCCCTAAGGACGAGGCCTTTAAGATTATTGATCTTGCTCTTGAAAGCGGTATTAATTTTATCGATACTGCCAATATTTATGGCCAAGACGGTATGGTCGAAAAATTGCTCGGTGATTATTTTAGCGATCGAAGAAATAGAAAAAATATAATATTGGCCACTAAATTTCGTTTTTCTATGGGTAAGCTAGCTCATCAAAAAGGCGCTTCACGCAGACATATCTTAGAGGCAGTAGAAGATAGTTTGCGACGCCTAAAAACTGACTTTATTGATCTATATCAAATTCATATGCAAGATCTTAATACTCCAGAAGAAGAAACCCTGCGTGCGCTCGATGACTTAGTAAGACAAGGTAAAGTACGTTATATTGGTGCTAGTAATTACGCGGCCTATCGTTTTCTTGATGCTCTTTATGAGAGCCAAATAAGCCATCTTGAAAGATATTGTTCGCTGCAAATGCAATACAGTATGTTATGTCGAGATATCGAGTTTGAACATATACCGCTTTGCTTAAAACACGGCGTAGGCATTCTTGCTTGGTCGCCTTTGGCCGGTGGTTTTCTGAGCGGTAAATACGCACCTGATCAGAATCATTCAGGAAGCCGTTTTAGTATCAAAAAAGAATGGGGTTCACGTTTTCATAACGACAAAAATTGGGCGATTATGGGCGTGGTCGCCAATATTGCCAAAGAAATTAATGCAAGCTCTTCACAAGTAGCCCTAGCATGGCTTCTGCAAAAACCTGCAGTCAGCTCGGTTATTATTGGCGCTCGCAAAGTTTCTCAATTAACAGATAATTTACAAGCATCTAAATTAACTTTAAGTGAAGAGCATTTAAATAGATTAGAAACCGCAAGTGCTTTAGCGTCAGTATATCCGTATAATTTTATGTACGCTAATAATAAATCTAGCTAGATTAAGCAATAAATATTTTGTTAAAAACCATCTAAAATTTTTTTAGAAAATTTTTAGATGGTATATCGCTCGATAACGGCAGTCAAAATTATATGTAGCCGTCTAGTTGACGGGAATAGCTTTCTAAGCTGGAACCCTTCTTTTACCGAAGTATGTGCGTAAGAAAACTTATAATTATATGGTTTATTTTTTAGCGAGTAAAACATGGTCAAATATTGTAAATACTTGATAATATTTTTTATGCTAATGTCTAGTTCTCTTGTTGCCATGGATTCTGTCCAAAAAAATACCAAAAAATTATTAGATCTAAAACCAGATGAAATTTCGTTGATTTTAGATAATTTAGATTTGTTTAGTAAGTTGTCGTTAGGGGTGACAAATAATTATTTGTATAATTTATTAAGATATAAAAAAATAAAGATCTGTTTGATTCGTGAAGAATTAATTAGATTCTTAGGGCAGCAGTTAGATGAATTAATTAAAATAAAAATTGCTGAAAAAACACAAAAAATAAAATTATTTGAATTTATCGAGCGCATAGAAAGCTTTCCTCTCATGCGTGAGATTCTTATTGAAAGTATGTTTAAAAACATGAATGATTGCGATGATAGATTAGAGGCTTGTTATTCTATTTTATATGTAGATACCCCTTTGTTGTTGAAAAATTTTATGGGTTATATTATTGTCTTAAATAATAAAAGAAAAATACCCTATGATTCAGAAGGAATAGTGGAAATTTATTTGAAAGTTTTTGCAGCATTTTCTGTGTTAAATAATAATTATATTTTTGATATTTTAGATGAATATTTAAGCGCTTACGAAAAAATGACATTAATTTTTATTGCTGCCTCATATGGTAATTATCGATTATTAGAAAAATCATATGAAAGAGGCTATAAAATACACTCAAAAGCGGGGTGGGGAGCGGCGGTAGGAGGACATTTAACATGTTTGAAATATGTCCATGAAAATGGCTCGTTGGATCTAAGAAAAATATGCAATGGAGCTGCTCGCTTTGGTCATCTTGATTGTCTAAAATATGCGCATGAAAATGGCTTTGATTGGGATGCAACAACCTGTCGGCTTGCGGCAAGGGGCGGTCATTTTGATTGCTTAAAATATGCCCATGAAAATGGCTGTGATTGGGATGCAACTACTTGCCATCAAGCAGCAAAGAAGGGCTATCTCGATTGCCTAAAATATGCCCACGACAATGGCTGTGATTGGGATGCAGTTACCTGCGATAAAGCATCAAAAAATGGTCATCTTGATTGTCTAAAATATGCCCATGAGAATGGCTGTATTTGGTATCCCGAAATTTGCTATAAAACTGCTTTTGAAGGTCATTTGGAATGCTTAAAATATGTATATAATAATGGTTGCTCATGGGATCAAAACACTTGCAAATGGGCAGCCTATAATGGGCAACTTGAATGCTTAAAATATGCCCATGAAAATGGCTGCGATTGGGATCATGAAACGTGGATGAAAGCTGCAGAGCAAGGTTATCTTGACTGCCTAAAATATGCTTATGAAAACGGCTGTCCTATGAAAAGAGAAGAATTAGAGTTTTTTATAGCCGAAGATTCAAAGTATGGCTTTAGAAAGCTCAGAAAAAATAAACACTGTATCGCATATCTCAAAAATATTATGCAAACACTAGAGTTTTAGTAAAAGGCTTGAAGCAAGAAAATATATTACTCAAAAATATTAATAATTATATTTTTATTATTTTATTAATCAAATTTATCTTCAAGTGAGCTCGTTTAGAATATGCCTATTCTGAGGGCAAGGCGTATAAAAATTTCGCTATTAGTATTTTGGCCCCAATAAGAAAGAGGAATATCTGAGCCGAGACTAGTAATAAAGCTCACATGGCTATGGATTTTTAGGTTATAGCCTAGACTTATACTAATTTTGCGTTTGGTAGATTCAGAAATATTTATATTATCTCTCTTGGCGGGATGGGTAAATAAGGCCGAAATAGTGGCACTTAAAAGAGAACTATTATGAACAGGATAGGCGATACTTAGAAAAGGCATATGTTGGGGACCATTGGCGAAGCCTGTAGACTTAAAAACACGTGGTTCGAAACTAAAATTATAGCCAGTATTGATAAGCCAGTTATTAATCGCATAGTCGTAATTAAGTCCTAAAGACCATAGCCAAGCTCCCAGGCCAGTAATATTCTCTATGTAATTATTAGTCTTGGTATTATAAACGCTGCCGGTAGGTGCTTGAAAAGAACTAAGTATATTGAAACCTAAACTTAGGGGCCAGCGAGCGCCAAAGCTAAGATCACCCCAATATGAACCTGATCTTATCGAGCTTAGCTGTGTCCGAACGGGGATTTTAATAAAGGGGAGGAAAAAACTAGTAAGCCTCGCCATAACTTGCAGCTCATGATTGAATTGCCAATGAGGCAAATGAGCAGGCATACCCCGAATAAATAAATGCTGACTATTAAAAGTGCCGAGAGCTAAGCGCGCATCTTGGGAAAGTTCAACTAAAGCTCGCTCATGTGGCAAAAGACGTCCGACTCCTGCTGAGGCGCTCGATGAGCAGCACGAGGCGTGAAGCTCAAATGCTGAGCTAAAGAGCAGCAAGAAAATTATTAACATTGCTTAACTAACCTGAACTTCATTCTCATGATTGATCACATTTATTCACTTCCCTCTCCTGCGCGTAGCGTGGGAGAGGGCGAGGGCATATCCTTACCCATAAGTTTTCGACATTTTGGCGAGGCCGAAAGGCGGGGTTGTTCAGTGAATAAGCACTTAGTTTCTAGATAGCCATGTTAATAGGTTTGCAAAACGAGACATCATGACAATCTCTCGTTAGCTAAATATGATTCTGAATGAGCGAATCGATCTTATCTTTGGAAACCGCTCCTACGATTTGCTCTACTACTTGGCCATTTTTAAAGAGCAACAGTGTTGGTAGTGCTCTAATGCCTAAAGAGCTTGCTGTTTGTGGTTCTTCATCGACGTTGAGTTTGCCGACTTTGACGCGACCGGTATACTTAAGCGCTAAGTCCTCAATGTGGGGCGCAATAGCACGGCAAGGGGCACACCAAGCAGCCCAAAAATCGACTAATACAAGAGCCGGATTATTGGTTACTTCGCTTTGAAAATCACTATCGGTGAAGTGTTTAACGGGGGTTGAATCGGTCATGAGGTATTCCTTTTGATTATAAAAGCTATTACTACAATAAATCTAAAAATTAGTCCTGCAAATAGGCGTTGACCATGATCAATAGACTGCTAAGTATATAAAATATGCACCTAGATAAAAAACTAATTCTAGCTTTCGATACTTCTTGTGCCCATGGCATGGTAATAGCTTTTAATGGCGATAATATTATTTTTGAAAAGACTCTCAGCGATAAATTATCTCATGGAAAATATATTGTCAGTGCTCTTGAAGAAGCGCTCAGTGCCAGTTCTAGTGAGCTTGCTGGCCTTATGGTTGGCCTAGGACCTGGCTCTTTTATTGGTCTAAGAATCGCGCTTGCCACAGCTTTAGGTTTTAGCTTCGCTCGATCCTTGCCCCTCATGGGCTTTTGCTCTCACCGAGCGATTAGTGAATCATTTAGTGAATACAGCTCCAAATGGATAATAACTAAGGCCAGTGGTGATCTAAGTTATTTAAGCTTTTTTAACGAGCAAGGCCAACAGCAAGAAACGCAAGTTGAAGATTATAAGCAAGCGCTTGCTAAAATAACACCTGGCTCGCTGGTTATCTCAGATATTGATCTGCGCCAAGAATGTGCTGAGCGGGGATTATTATTTCGAAGTACTCATGGCCCAAGTGCCCTGGGTATAATAACCGCTGCTTATGCCAAACTTAAAGACGGTTTGCTTGATGAGAGTCAAATAATTAAACCTAATTATATAAAAAATCCTAACGTATCGTTGCCTAAAAAATCGTTTGTTAATTTAAGTTTTTCTTAAGAAATTTTACATTCGTTTTGCCTCCCAGGGTAGCTATCCAATTTTGAGCACTGGATGGCCACGCCCGTGGCGTGGGCTCGCAAAAAATCTCCAAACTTAAATCTTTTCTATTGTCGCTAATAACTTATTGCCCTCGATATCTAAAATTTCGCTGTTATTTAAATTCAAATTTTCTAATAAAATAAATTCACTGGCAAGCAACTCAGAAGCTAAATAATTTTGATGATATTTAAGAGCTTGCTGTAAATTTAGGCTATCAGTCGATAAAACTAATTTAATACGATCGCTTACATCAAGGCCGCTTGATTTTCTTAGGCGCTGCAAGAGACTGAGTGCCTCACGCATGAGGCCTTCGGCTATGAGCTCTTCAGAAAGCTCAGTATCAAGTGCCACGGTCAAGTTTCCTTCGCTGATGACCACAATATCGGGCAAGGCTTCACGTACAATAGAAATATCGGATTCGCTAATTAAATAATCTAATATTTTTATCTGACCGCCATCGGTTAATTTTCTAAGCTCAGAGCGCGATAATTTACTTATTTCCTGAGCAACGACTGCCATGTCTTTACCGAGGCGCGGACCGAGGTTTTTAAAATTAGGCTTGCAAATAATATTACATAGGCTGTCATCTTCACTTAATAACTCAAGCTTACGGACATTGAGCTCGGAGCAGATTAAGTCTTCATGTGAGGAAAGTGCTTCTCTAATAGACTCAATATGGCTTACTACTTTGATTTTGCTTAAAGGCTGGCGTGTTTTTAAACGATATTTTTCGCGTAAGGCCCTACCCATCGCTACGACTTGACGAACAGTAGCGATCCTCGCTGCTAAATCTTGATCGATTTTAGTAAGGTCAGCTTCGGGATAAGTGCATAAATGCACGCTTTCTTCATTAGGCTGATGCATTTTAGCTTCTACTACTAAGTTTTGGTAGAGCCTTTCGCTCATGAAAGGCAGCAATGGTGCCAAGATTTTGGTAAACGTAGTGAGAACTTCGTAGAGGGTAGAATAAGCCGAGAGCTTATCTTGTTTTTCACTAATATTTTCAGCATTTTTCCAAAATCTGCGTCGATTACGGCGTATATACCAGTTGGTTAAATCGTCAATAAAACTTAGCATAGGCGGAATAGTTTTATATAAATAATAACCAGCCATTTCTTGATTAATCGTTGCAGTTAAAATTTGTAGCTCAGAAATAATCCAACGATCGATTTCAGGACGTTCTTCTAAGTTTGGTGCATGAGCTCTGGGATCAAAGTTATCTAGGTTGGCATACTGGTTAAAAAACGACCATGAATTATAAAGCGGTAACATTACCGAACGCACTATTTCTTTGACACCTTGCTCGTTAAACTGTAAAGGTTCAGCTCGTACTACCGGCGATCCTACTAAGTAAGCGCGCAAGGCATCAGCGCCATAATCGTTAAGAACTTGTTCGGGATCAGGGAAATTTTTCTTTGATTTGCTCATCTTTGAGCCATCAGAAGCTAATACCATGCCATTGACGATTACGTTTTTAAACGGAGGGCGATCAAAAAGAGCAGTAGAGATTACGAGAAGTGTATAGAACCAACCTCGTGTTTGATCCAAACCTTCGGCGATAAAATCAGCTGGAAAAGATTGCTCAAAAGCTTGTTTATTCTCAAAAGGATAATGAATCTGCGCAACCGGCATAGAGCCTGATTCAAACCAACAGTCAAACACTTCACTAATGCGCTGCATAGGGCTTTTACAGCGATCACAAGCAAAGCTTAGATCGTCAATAAAATGGCTGTGCAGGTCATTAATAATTTTTCCGGTGAGCTGCTCAAGCTCCGACGCTGAGCTAATGCAGCGTTGGTAATCGCAGCTCGTGCATTGCCAAATAGGAATAGGCGTGCCCCAAAAACGATTACGAGAAATAGACCAATCAGCGGCATCTCTAAGCCAATTAGCAAAGCGTTTGTGGCCGACGGCCTCAGGTACCCAATGAATAGTTGCGTTATGGTGACTCATGCGATCTTTTATCTTAGGAACATCAATAAACCATACCGGCACTGCTTTATACATAAGTGGCGTATTTGAGCGCCAACAAAAAGGATAATTATGAACGATAGTTGAACGATCAAATAAACTGTTATTATCTTTGAGTGTTTTAATAATAATTTTATCAGCATCTTTAAAATATAAGCCGACGAGATTACTTACTAGATAAGTAAATTTGCCCTCTTCATCGATCGGATCAAAATTAGCGATGCCTGCTTTTTTACAAGCTTCAAAATCGTCTACCCCAAACGATGGCGCCATATGTACGAGGCCGGTTCCACTATCAGTAGTCACATGATCAGAGTGGATTATTTTAAAGCATTTAGCTAAATCTGCGCCGAGAATAGCATGATAATTAGTATACTGATAAATCGGTTCATAAGTGCGACCAACTAATTCTGCTCCTGAAAGCTCATGAACAAGTTCATAACTATCTTTGAATACTTGCTTAAGTAAAGCTTCAGCGACGATATAAAAATTATTATCTTTGAGGCTTTTTATTTTTACGTAATTAATCTTAGCTCCAACTGCGATTGCCAGATTCGCAGGTAAGGTCCATGGGGTAGTGGTCCAGATTAATAAATAAGTATCACTTTCGCCAATGAGCTTAGCTTTGACGGTCACTGCTGGATCTTGGACTTCTTGGTAATTAAGATTAGCTTCGAAATTAGAAAGCGGCGTTGAGAGACGAACACTATAGGGCATTACGCGAAAGCCCTTAAATACGAGATTTTTTTCCCATAGCTGGCCAAAAGTCCACCACACGGACTCCATAAAAGATTTATCAAGAGTTTTATAGTCGTTGTCGAAATCAACCCAGCGCCCGAGACGTCTGATTATTCGGCGCCATTCTGCAGTATATTTGAGCACTCCGCTGCGGCAGGCTTCGTTAAACTGAGCTACACCAAATTCACGAATGGCTTTAGGGCCAGGCAGGCCTAAAGTTTTTTCAGTTTCCATTTCAATAGGCAAGCCATGAGTATCCCACCCAAAACGACGCTCAACGTAATGACCGCGCATAGTCCAATAGCGGGCGACTACGTCTTTGATCGATGAGGCTACCAAATGTCCATAATGGGGCAGGCCAGTGGCAAAAGGGGGACCGTCATAGAAACTATAGGGTGTATTTGAGCTAGTTTTTTTTTGCTCGATCGAACGTTTAAAAGCATCAAGACGATCCCAAAGCTCTAGAATACCTTCTTCTTCCTGAGCGAAGTTGGAAGATTTAGCTAAGCTAGGAAAAGAGCCCACGGATCACCTCTATTGTATATACTATTGGTTGCTTAAGTCTTGCCATGGTGTATTTAGTTAGGCAACCCATTTGCTAAAAAAGCCTCCAACCGGCATAGGACTTAGAGCTCAGGAAGGCCATATGAAAAATGAAACTTATTCACGCTTTCACGGTGTTTTTACCGCGCTGGTTACACCTTTTAATCTAGACGGTAGCCTTGATCTTGGCGCTCTGACCGCTCTGCTCACTGAGCAAAAAGCCGCGGGGGTCCATGGCTTTGTTATGGCCGGTACTACTGGCGAAGCTCCTTGTTTGAGCATTGAAGAGCGAATGAGTTTGGTTAAACTGGCCCAAAAAATAGCTGCTGGTGACATTCCGGTTATTGCTGGCGCGGGTTCTAACTGCACACAAACAGCTATTTATTTGCAAAAAGCTATGGAAGACGCCGGTGCGGATGCTACTTTGCAAGTAGTACCTTATTATAATAAGCCTACTCAGGATGGCCTTTTGGCTCATTTTGGGGCCATTGCTGATCGTGCTTTACGGCCGATATTTTTATACAATGCAGCCGGCCGAACCAGCATTGATATTTGTCCTGCTACCGTGGCAAAGCTTGCAGCATCACATGAAAAAATTATTGGTATTAAAGACGCTAATAGCAATACTGAGCGTTTGATCGATTTGCTTAGTCTTACGCATGCTGAACGAGCAGATTTTTTAGTGCTGGCGGGTGAAGATTCAGCCTTTTTGCCTTATTTAGCGCTCGGGGCTCATGGTATTATTTCGGTAAGCTCGCACTTAGCCCTAAGGCAAACGCTCGAGCTTTATTATGCTTTTAAAAAAGGCGAATTAGCTTATGCGCAAAAAATAGCGAGCATGCTTAACAGGTTTAATCAACTCTTATTTAGCGCTACTAATCCTATTCCTGTAAAAAGCTTGCTTGCTGCTAAGGGTAAAATAAACAAAGTTTTTCGCTTACCTCTTATTTCTCTTAACGAACACGACGAAGCAGTGCTCTTAGATAAATATAATTTATTAGGTTTTATGCATGATTAAGTTAATAATTTGTGGGGCTTTAGGCCGTATGGGTCAGTCGATAATCAATCAGGCTTTGGTCCATAAAGATTTTAGTGTAATTGGTGGTGTGATTAGCCCAAAGCTTGGTCAAGATATTCCTGCTCATTGGGATTTCCCTGTAGTAAGCGATATAAACGCCTTGGCAGAAGTCTCTCAAGGCTCTTTGATTGTTGATTTTTCCCATTATTCTCAATTAAGTTTGTTACTCAGTTTTGCCCATACTTACCATTGTTCACTGTTGGTCGGCACTACTGCTCATCCTGAAGAACATAAAGATTTACTTAATAAGGCATCGAAAGAACAGGCTATTTTAGTTGCTCCCAATACATCGATCATGGCTAATCTTTTGATTCTATTAAGTCAAATTGCTGCCCAAAACTTACCTGACACACAGGCGCATATTTTAGATTTGCATCACAATGCTAAAAAAGATGCTCCAAGCGGAACTGCTTTAGCGATTAAAAAAGCACTTAATAAAACAACCGAAATTTCCTCTCTTCGTTTAGGTAATGTTTGTGGCGAACACAGTGTTTATTTGGTTAAAGATCATGAGCGCTTAGAGCTTAGCCATCGGGTTAGCGATCGCGTGATTTTTGCCCAAGGGGCTTTATTAGCAGCCAATTTCTTGTCTCAGCAGGGCCCTGGATTGTATGACATGACTGATGTGATAAATCTTAATTTAACAATAAAAAATCGAGGTTAACAATGATTGACTGGCGTATGTTGATAGACGAAGAAGCAAGATTAAAAGAAAACATTGTTAATATCCCCGATGATGATTGGCGTAAAGAAGCTGCTTATAGTCTTTGTGAGCTTTATTATTCCCAATATAGAGCCCAACGCAGTTATTCGACTAATCAGCGTATAGATTTACGGCCAGGTTCTGATTTCCATGTTTTTATGCGGACTCACATGCAACCACTTGAGCAGTACGAAGTATGGGAGGCGTTATTTCCCAATTCGTCGTCCGCTAATACCGCAGGGGCTATCGATGAAGCGCTGCATCTTCTGGCTGACACCAAATTAGTCGACCGTGTTTATTCGGGCGATATTGTAACGGTGCAGAAAATAGTTGAAAATATTAAGAAGAAGCGAGCCAAATATCTGGATATTTTATAGGTTAAATGTTTGCTATATTCGTATATTAAAAAGCCTGTTTGATCGCTAGATGTTTTTGATAAAAACTGAAATGTTTGGTTGAGAATATCAGTTTTTTGACAAATACCGATCGGACAGTAACAATGTAATCAAGTACAGGCTTGTTATATTAGGAATATAGTAACTATGACTCACAAGACTCAGTTGTTGTGGATTGTTTCGTTGGCTATATCATTATTGTTATTGTTATTTACCGGCGTTATAATATATAAATTTAGTAATAGTTATCATCCTGATCAAAATCAAATTACTAATGAGCAGGAATTAACTGCTTATTTAAATAAAAATTGGCCTAAAGAAGACCATCCTGAAAATCAGCTTATACCTACAGGTATATTTATTCAGTCGCTTAATTTTCTTAGTTCCAATAATGTCTATTTAACTGGTTTTGTTTGGCAGAAATATAACAAAGAAAATATAAATATCGATAAAAAAGGTGTTGAATTCTCTGAGGGCGCAGACGTAAAGATTACCGAGAGTTATAGAAAAGTCGAAGGCGATATATTAACGATTGTTTGGTATTTTGAAGGACAATTCTCGCAGAGCTTTGATTATTCTGATTTTCCACTGGACAATAAAGTAGTTGAAATAAGAATGTGTCCAATCGAATTCGATAAAGACATTGTTTTTATCCCCGATTTAAACTCATATGATTCCACCATAAAAACTGATAAATTCGGGGTAGAACCAGAAATAGTTTTGGCAGGATTTTCTTTGCTCGAGACATTTTTTAGTTTCAAAAAGATTCATTATGATACTAATTTTGGCATTAAAGATTATAAAAGAAAAGAAGGATTTCATGAGTTAACTTATAATATATCGTTGAAGAGAGAAGTGATAAACTCTGCTATAATTTATTTCTTACCGCTTTGGACAGTGGTTACTCTAATGTTATTTGGCGTATTATTAATTACTGTAAGAGATGAAGACTTGCCATTTTTTGGCTATAGCTTAATGAACTTATTGGCTCTTGCATCGTTTTTGCTTTTTATTATTGTACTGTCACATTCCCAACTAAGAACACAAGTAATTTCGCAGCATATTATGTACCTCGAACGTATTTATATTATCTCCTACGTGGCCATTGTATATGCTATTCTTATTGCTTTTGTTGTCGACAATAATAGCCGCAAAAATAAAGGTGAATTGCTCGGGCACGATGGTATTTGGGCTAAAATAACCTATTTACCATTTGTTAGTTTTGCTATGTTTTTGTCGACCTATTTAAGTTTTATGGGTCGTTGGTAATTCAATCTACTATTCCCACTTGTCTTAAAAAGCCGATGCGATACTTCTTTATGCGTTGTAATAGCCTCAAGGATTAAGTAAATTGTTAGCTCAAGCTCATCATATTAATCTTGCTAAAGACCTGATAGCTTTGACCAAACCAAAAATTTGCCTAATGGCAGTGTTGGTTGCTCTTGGGGGGTTGCTTCATGCCCGTACGAGTTCATCTATATCTTTTATGTACGCATGTGGTTCGCTTTTAGGTATTACTTTGTTGGTTAGTGGTTCCAGTGCGCTCAATATGTATTTAGAGCGTGACTTAGATAAACTTATGGCTCGCACCTCGCAGCGTCCATTGCCGGCAGGAAGGCTTCCGGCTAGCTCTGCGATCCTGATGGGAATTATCTCGGCTTTATTAGCGAGCTTTTTGTTATATACTACTTCTAATACTTTGACTTTATTGGCAGGCTTATTTTCACTTACTCTCTACGTTTGGTGTTATACGCCGCTTAAACAAATTTCGTGGTTGTCGCTTATAGTTGGATCGGTGCCGGGTGCAATGCCGGTGATGCTTGGCTATATGTCGCTTTCTGGAGTAGTTGATTCTAAGGCTTGGGCGCTTTTTGCATGGGCTTTTTTATGGCAAGTGCCGCATTTTTTAGCTATCAGTTTATTTCGTGAAACCGAGTATACTGCTGCTGGGTGCCCAGTTTTATCAGTAACAACTACGGTAACTTTAACTAAAAAATCAATTTTATTGAGTTCTTGGCTTTTAGTTTTTTCTACTCTGGGGCTTTACTTAAGTGGCGTACTTAATAGCTTTTTATTGTTATTAGCTCTTGCTCTTGGTGCTTGGTTTTTATCATGTTGTCATCAAGGTTTTAATTCGATGGAGACTGATCTATGGGCCCGTCGAGCTTTTCGTGCGTCTTTGTATTATCAAAGTGCCTTATTTGTACTTATAATTATAGCTGCGCTGGTTTAGGAGAGATATTTTGTTAAGGGCCAGCAAAGTGAGTTTTAAGTATGGCGATATATTAGCATTAAGCGATCTGTCACTGACTCTATCTCAATCGGGTCTCATTGGTCTGATTGGTCATAATGGTTCTGGAAAGACTACTTTACTTAAAATTCTTGGCGCTTCGCTTCCGTGTCAGACGGGTAATTTATTTATGTTTGGCGATGCAGCTCTTAATCAGCGCCGCATGCTGAAGCCTTCTCTTAGGAAATTCGTTGGAGTTTTATTTCAAGAAACGAGTAGCGATGACAAGATAAGCCTATGCGCTAACTTAGATTTTTATGGCCGTCTTATGGGAGTTTCTGAGCTTAAATCAGCGATAGAGCTTGTTTTAGAGCGTGCAAATTTAGTGAGTCATGCTAACGATCAGGTCAAAAAATTATCAGGCGGCATGAGGCGACGCTTTGAGTTATACAGAGCTTTTATGCATAAGCCAAAATTTTTAATATTAGATGAACCTACTGCCGGCTTAGATTTTGCTGAATCAGTAAAGTTTTTAGCTTTTGCTCGTGATTATGTGATAAAAAATCAAGCTCTGATTCTATTTTCTAGCCATCGAGCAACTGATTTCGAAAGCTGTGATGTCTTGCTTATGATGCATAAAGGAAAAATTATTGCCCAAGATTCACCAGAAAATTTGTTAACGAAGAGCTTATTGTGGCGTTGCCATATTGTTTACGATAAAGGCGAGATTAATAATTTTTATAGTCGGGAGCAGCTTAATAATTTATTAAGTTCAGGCGATTTAGCTCATGATAGCGTGAGATCTTTTAGTGTAAATGGTCCCAATTTAGCGGATATATACGACCAAACTGTAGGTTTAATAGAAGCATGACTACGAGCAATACTATTTCGCTGCTTGTTAAACGAGAGTTTAAGCGTATGGGCAATGAACCCTCTCGTATTGCTGGTATGCTTGCTCAGCCATTACTATTTTTAGTAGTCTTTGGCCTAGGTTTTCATGAAAGTTTTTATTGGCAAGAAGCACGCGATACAAACTATGCTCAATTTTTTTTCCCTGGAATATTAGCGCTGGTCGTTTTATTTTCGAGTATTTATGCGACCTTAACCTTGGTTGAAGACAAAAAATGCGGTCTTTTTCGTCTTGTTTTAGTATCTGAAGCAGGCATTCGTGGAGCGATTTTAGGCAAGATAGCGGCCACCGCTCTATTGGGTTTTAGCCAAAGCTTGCTTTTTTTACCCTTGATTATAATTCTCGGCATAAAAATTTCTGGATTGAGCTTAGTAGTTTCTTTGCTTCTATTAGGCTTAGGATCGCTTTGTTTTGCGACTTTAGGTGTTCTTTTTGCATGGATCAGTCCATCGTCATCGGCATTTCATGCGCTTATGAGCGTAATTTTATTACCTATGTGGCTATTATCGGGTGCCATGTTTCCCATTAATAACACGATTTTTGCTTATTTAAGTCCAATCAACCCGATGAGCTATTTAGTAGCAGGTCTCCGAGAAATTTTATTAACCAATAATTTTCCTTTTTCTAACTTGGGAGCACTCTTAGTATTTTCTTTTTTGATCAGTATGCTCTTAATAATAGCGGTAGCTAAACGCCCACTCGAATGACGAGTAGATTATGAAAGTAAAAAAATATCTCAAAAGCCCTTTTTTATGGGCCTTTTTGATTGGCATCGTTTCTTTACATTTAGTAAAAGAAATGGCGATGAGTCGTCGTACCGCTCCAGAACCAATGGTCCAGGTGCCTGATTGGCAATTGATTGATCAAAATGGCCAAGCCTTTGGTCAAAAAGAACTCAAGGGAAAAGTAGTAATTGCAAGTTTTTTCTTTACTTCATGTCCAAGCATTTGCCCTAAGCTCACTGAAGCTATGAAAGAAGTTTACCAAAGAGTTAATAGCAAGAGCTCCCGAGTAGATTTTATAAGCATCAGCGTAGATCCAGAAATAGATACGCCTGAAGTATTGACTGATTATATGAAAAAATATGAGATTGACTATGCAAATTGGCATAGTCTAACCGGCAGTAAAAAAGATATATATACTACAGTAGTAGAAAAGATGAAAATTCATATCGGTGATAAAGAACCTATCGAAGCTAGTTCGAATAACTATGATATTCCTCACTTGGCCAAGCTAGCTCTTTTTGATCAACAAGGCGCTTTGCGTGGCCTATTTAGCACAGAGACAATTGAGCTTGCCGCTTTAGTACGTGCTGCTAAATTTTTGTTAGAAAAAGCTAATTAGAATAGCCTGATAATATATATAGGAATATCAGGCTTAGGCAAACTAAAGAGCTCCGGCTAGGAGGGCATCTTTTTCATGCTGACGTTTAACCTCTGAACCTCTGCCTGCTAGGAGCCGTAATTCACCACATTTATAGGGATCAGTAATATCGGCGCACTCTGGTGAATTTTGAGCTTCTTGTTCGGCCTGCTCCATATTATTAGCTTTTATGAGTTCTGCTTCTGTGCAGCGATCATATGCTCTACGGTCAGAATTATATACTAGGCATAAGTTAGTACCGATAGCTTTAGTAATACTCTCATCGCCATTAAGCTTTATATGTTTGTGAAATTTGAGATTTGAAATATTGCTTACATCTTGAATATTGGTGTGCCAGTGAAAATCTGCCGCACGCGAAATAGCTTCTATAATCATAGTGCGCCAATCTGCTCGCTGAATAATAGTAGCAATTCCTTCATAACGACTATTTTTTTGTCGGTTATTATTTAAATCATTTAAGATACTGCTAAAATAAGCATTTTTTTCCTGTTGAGAAAGATTGCTTCTATAAAGATGGACTTGTTCAAATTGACTCTGCAATACTTCCATTGCTTTGAGTTCTGCCGAGTTGGCATCACCGCTATTTAGTTTCAAAAAGCAATTACCATTACTAAAATCGTTAACCTTAATATTATTGGTAATATCGTTAGCAAAAATTAGTGCGCCATTACGAATATCGGCACGACCTTTTGCGGTAAAGCCATTAGAAAAATCGCAATCGAGTTCAGCGTCGAATGGCTGCGCTTTTTGCTGGCGTGTGCCATTAATACCAACCGGTAGAATGAATGGTCCCATGTAGAGTGACATAGCCATGCTGCCAATTACTGAGGTATCAAGCGTTATAGCTGCTCCTAAGTAATCACCGGCACCTATGATATTAGTAAATATATTTTGACCACTTTTATTTTTTTGGCCACTTTTATCTAAATTCGTTAGCGAAAAAAAAGTTAATTTTTCCATAGGCATAAGCGAGATTTTTAGGGCAGGATAATATTTATGTACATAAGTTCTCAGTGAGTCTAATTGCTGCTTAGTAAATCCTGCATAGCTATTTATAGTTAATATACCGCCATAAGTACCTGCAAGTTCTCTCATTGCGTCATTAATTTTTTTATCTAGACTAATAATATTGTCATTATTTTCTATCGATATGGCAAATCCAGCAACCGCTAGTTCATAAACGATCTGTCGGTCATAGTCTCGTCGTAAACCGAGCGGCCATAGAGATCCACCATCTTTAAAAATCTTTTCAGCTTCAATTAATCGACTTTTATTTTCTGCAAGTTCTTTGGTATATTCTTCAATATTTATTTTCCAGTAATTTATAAGATTTATTGCGTTAGACTCTAATGCCTGAGCTAATTTCAAACGTGCATCTTTCAGGTCTTCTTTATTTTTATCTATTTTTTCTTGTAGTCTAGTTATTTGTCTACTGGTATAAGCTACTGATTCTTTATTACGATCTTTGATAAGTTGCTGTGCGTCGATATAATGTTTTACTTGAGTAGTATGAGGCATGAATCCAGCGGCGCCATAATTATATTGTCTTATATTAAAAGGCGGTATGTAATAATATTGCTTCTTGTCGATGTTATCTTGATAAACTTCAAGACCAATAATTTCTTTAATCAGATCTTTTTCGTTCTCGGGCAAGTTTGCTGCCAATGGCAGCATTGTTGGTGAAGCCGTAGCTAAAGGGTAGGCAGAGCCAGCCAGCAAACTACCTAAAGCGAACATTTGGGCGAGAGACCTAACAGTCATGATTTTCTCCTCGGTAAGACTGCGATATCTCTAGGCTAAGATGCCATATAGGTGTTTGGCGTCGGTCATTTGTCCGATGCCAAAAAATTAGCCGCCACATTAAAAGCTTTAAGATCGACTAACTGTTATGTGGGGTTATTCATGAAGAAGTTGAAATTTTTGTTTTTCGGATTTGGAATTATTATAATAGGTCTTGCGTGTAATGAAAAAACTAAGAAGAACGATTTGCTTAATGGTACAGAGCAAATAATAAATAAAGACGCTCTTGAGAAAGAGGCTCGCGCTAAGACGGAAATTGAGAATCAAGAGCTAAAAAAACATGTGTCGCTCGATTTACCAATATCAGATCCGGTCACTGATCCAGGGCTAAATCCTCAGCCCAATTTGGATATGCCTACGAATCCTGATAAAACTATCGATCCGAAAATTCTAGATGCTCGCTTGATAAAAGATGCAATTGCTAAAAATATTGATCCCAAAAAGCATCGCATTCCTGTACGAGAAAATCCTGATATGAGCAAAGTCTATCGCGAGCTTGGTATGTTTGTAATTGTTGGGCCCCTCGGTGATACTGTTTATTTACCCGAAGAGATTTAGTTTCTTTTAAAGAAAGCTTTTAATTTATCGGTCCAAGAGGCCGATTTTTGTTTGGTTAAAGCTTCTAATAAATCTTTTTGATTAAGCTTTGTCGCCATTGATAATGGTGATTCACCAGAATTAGAACTCTCGGTTATAGAAGCGCCATAGTGAACCAAAGTTTGAACAGTTTCTAATAAGCCCTCGCGAGTAGCCAGAAATAAAGGCGTTTCATTTTGCATGTTTTTAGCATTGATTATGGCTCCGCGCTTAATCAAAGTTGCGATTGCTTTATTTTGGCCTTCCATCGCAGCCACATGTAGGGGTGTATTGCCTGAGCTATCTTGATGATTAATATCTGCATTAAGACGAATAAGAGCTTCTATGGCAGGAGTATAATCTTGCTGAGCGGCATAATGCAGAGCAGTGCGTCCATTTGAATTTTCGGCTTCGATATTAGCACCAGCGCCAACAAGCAATTCTATCGCGCCTACTTTGCCATATTGAGCTGCTGTATGAAGAGGAGTTTCAAGTAAGCCGTATCGTGGGGCGTTTATATCTGCTTTTGCTTTAATTAGAATTTTCATTTCTGCTAGTTGATCTTCGCGAGCAGCAATATGCATAGGTGTCTGACCGAAATAATCGACAGCATTAATATTTGCACCTTTTTTAATTAAATAGCTTAAAATTTTTGCCTCTGAGTTACTGACTGCTGCATGTAAAGGTGTTGAGCCTAAATAATCAGCTTGATTGACATCCTCGCCTGCCTCTACCAACTTTATAACCGCATCATAATGCCCATATTCAACAGCGCTATAAAGAGGAGTTTCGCCCGACCATTGTCTGGTATTGGTTTTAGCGCCTGCTTTTAAAAGCAGAGCGACTATGTCGGCGTTGCCGTTTTCTGCAGCGACATCAAGAGGACTAATATCTCTTTTATCTTTGGCGTTAACATCTGATCCTGCAGCTATAAGTGCTTGCACTTGAGCAATCTTGCCTTCACGAATAGCTTGATGAAGGGGATATTGCTCAGATGCTTGTTTCTGCTTAGAACATGTCAGGAGCAGAATGCTTAGCAGACCCGCTAGCAAGATCTTCCCTATTAGATGCTTCTTCATCCTTCTATCCTCTAAACATGGCACACGCCTGAATTGCAAGTTTGAAAACCTAAGCTATCATCTTGACCAAGGCGCTTCTTTATAAGGCTCATTTTAAGTATAGGCTATTAAACAACAGAAGTCGTATTAAATGTTGCATTTTGTTATTAGGATAAAGTCTTGTTAACGTATTTAAATGCTGTTATCTTAGGTTTTGTCTGTATCCCTGGCATATTATTAGAATGTGGAAGATATAATGAAAAGAGAAATCAAAATCTTGCTACTAGCGATGGGTGTTATGAGCTATGCCATAAGGGCATCTGTAAGCGACACCGATTCTCCCAAAATGTTAACGCAAGCAGAAGATGAGATTTTTTCTGATGAAAATGTAGTCAAAGATAATACTGAAGTAATAAAAAAACGCCAAGAAGAAGAAGCCAAAAAGTTAGCCGAGGAAGAGCGTAAGGCTAAAGAAGCTGAGGAGCTAGCAAAGCAAACGGCACTTAAGCAGCGTCAGCTAAAAGCTCGTAAGAAGCAGGAAGCTGCACTTAAAAAAATGGATGCGCTTAGAGAATCTGGTGCGGATGCTCTTGAATATACGATGAGGCCAGATTCGGTCGAGATGGTTGTAGAATTAGATCCCAATAACTATGGTTTTCGTCAACGCAATCACCGCATGACCTTAGGGGGCGAGTTTGATCTGATTCTACACGGTCGAGGTATGTTGCAATATGACTTTAGATTTTTTGAATATGTATCGGTTGGTCTACAAGCTGGGATCGACTGGAGTGATTTATCTATTTACAATCGCTTTCGTAATCAGCTTAGTAAACCTGCCCCTAAACAGTTTGCTATTTTGGGTGGTTTAACAACTAAATGGCGAGTAACCGAATGGTATATGCGTTCAGCTTTTTTCCTTGAGCCTTCATTATTGTTTGGTTATATGCAGCAGTCTTTTTTAAACCAAGAGTCAAACTATTGGCGCCTTCGCCCTGGTTTGTTTTTAAGTAGTCAAACTGTTTTTGACTCAGGTTTTGCTTTGAATTTTCGCCTTGGTGCCGAATTTCCCTTTGATTTTAGTGAGGCAAATGCCCCCGTTAAAAATAACCCCGTAAAAGAAATGGTTGAGCCGGTGGTATTAGTAGGATTTGCTCTAGCTATTTAGATTTAAATTTCAAATGTTAGAGTTTTCTCTGGTGCATGTATTTAGCTTGGTTGTTAATATGCAATTACATGCTTACAGGTAATGTAAGAAGGTTTATTATTATGGCTAAGATTATGAAAAATTTGAAAATTTATTTATTTTGGCCTCTCTTAGTCGGGGGATTGCTTAGTGCTTTAGGAGGCTGTCGCTCAGGAATAAACTACGACAATATACCTCTCAATGCTCAACATCTTATAGATTTTGGCCATAAACTCAAAAAAGGCGAAATTGGTGCTGGATCTATCGCTTATGGGCTCACTCAGCTCGGAGAGCCGGGAGTAGGTACTGGCGCTGGTAATATTTTAGTACCAGATTTGGAGAGCATTGCTCAGGGGCTTAAGGCACTGGGTGAAATTTCTTATACCGATATTGAAGAATATAATAGATTTAAGACTTATATCGATGATCTAAGCTCTATGATTCGCACTAAGGCAGATGCGGCGATCAGCTCGCCCGCAGGTGCTGTTGAGCTTTATACAGAGCTTGCTACGGCGCATTTATTGCCGACCTTGGGCGAAAGCTTAAATAATCGGATTGTAGCTCTCGCTAAAGAAGTTCCATTAGAGTCTAAAGTTCTTTATGATCAAAACGCTAAAAAGATAACCGACAGCGTAGAGCAAATTTACCAGTTTTCAGTAGTACTATCGCAAAGTCTTGCTCAAAGAGAAGCTGTAAAAAAAATAAGTCTTATTAAAAAAGCTTTAGCGACTCTATCAAATAAAATAAACAGCCAGGCTGGGCTTATCATAGGCACTCAAGCTGATCTTGACGCTGCTCGTTCGGAATTGAGTAAAGCTATTTATCGCTTTGAAAATGCCGAAAAAGAAGTTGGCAAAATGACGAGCTTAAGCAAAGTAAGAACCCATTTGCTCGACTATACAAATAATCTAGCAGCACTTAAAACTTCTTATATCGATAAGACCGATACTGAAGATAGTGCGCGAACTCTTTACGACGAAGCAGAAGAAGCGCGAGAAGAGTTTAGCAATAAAATAATTGCTTATAGAGAAGATATTAAAGATCTTCCCTTTGCTGGCCTCGAAGAATCGACCCGTCGAGCTTTTGGTAAAGTAGCTCTCGTGTCTTCGTCTATTAGTGTGAATGAAGAAACTGATCTTATGAAACTTATTCGTTTGTTGAGCACTAAGCAGGTTGTTCTTGCTCTTCTCGACGATGATTTTATTAACGCTTTAGCAGTAGCAGTAAGCTCAAGGGGAACTGAAAGTTTTGGATTGCCTGCGGCTAATCTGTGGGCTTTTGATTCGGTGAGCTTGAATGCTGCTAAGAGCGATTTTGGCATGAGCGATACTGATTTTAGAGAGTACTCAGGCTCTCAGAGCAGTAAGGGTTATCAGATGACTTCTGATAACAATAAATATAGCAATCTTTATCTAATTTATGCTGATCGCATCGCGAGTGGCTTTGATGTCAACGACATAATCAAAAAGCTCCCGAGTAAGAGCAAAGCAATCGTAGTTACGGCTCATCCGTCTTCTTATCCAGGCTACTCTAGTTTTGTTCCTAGTGGCTTAGACGTAGCGGCTGCCTTTCATGTGGTCCGGGCAGTTATTAGCGAAGTTAATCCTAATTTAGATTCAGCTTTTATGGCTGAGTTTATGGCAAAAGTTATGCCCGCTTTTAGAAGATCGCCGACACAAACAAGCTTGCATAATATAATAATTGCCACGAAAAATTCTGTTGCTTATCTTGCTGGTCGTCCGACTCCAAGTAAAGACGACGCCGAGCAAGCGATAATAGACTCTCTTTCTGCTCTTCCGCTTAATCCTTATGGCGAATTATTTCTTATAAAAAATACGACTATTAAAGTAAGCGAAATGTCGACAGTAGCGTTGAATCTTAAATTGAACCCCAATTACTACTATGACGAAGCCCGAGGTCTAAGCGCCGATGATCTTGATTTGCGCAATCGAGAATTGGCTGAAAAAAGAAAATATGAAAAAGCTAAAGCTGCCGAGAAAGAAGAACAAGCTTTTCTTAAAAAAACAGACGCTGAGCTCGCCAAAACGACTGCAGTGCTCGACGGGCTTAAAAAAACGGTCAAAGAGCGAGAAACGGAAGCTGGCCTTGCGGTTAAAAGAATAAAGAGCAATATCGACAGCAAGATATCGGCTATAGAGCATGCTTTAGGTCAGATAAGACTGAATGCTTTTAAGTGCCATGCCAATAAAACGGCGCTGCCTACACTTTTTGTTGGGACGTTTTCCGATGCGATGAGGCAAGCCTTGCTGCATGAAATAGTCAATCCCATTCCTGGTCCAGGACCTATGCTCGATGCTATCCAAGGAAAGCCTGATATGACTCTGCCGCAAGCTGATTTAAGCTGGGCATCATGCGTTTTCTTTGGCGATACTGATAATATAAAAACAGTTATAAAAAACACCGCTTCAGAGATTAATTTAAATCTCTCTAGACTCAAGCTTGATATTGAAAGTTGTTCGCCCAAAAACACTATCTCAAGTATTGGCGAAATGGAGCAGTGTCTCAAGGATGCAGTGAAAAAGACGGATGATTATAGAAAATCATTGGCTATAGCGGCGCCTGGTTCTAAGTCACTTTTAGAGCGCATTAACGATCAAGTTAAGCTATTTGACGAACATAATATAGTTGTTAACAATATGCAGAATTTTTGGAGAGAATCGGTTTTTCCTTATAATGTTATTCCTCTAGCGCTCCTAAATCCAGCAGATTCTTTTGGCGGAAAGATTTCGCAGGCACAAACACCAGATCAAGACACGCGCATTGGCCATAGAATATTAAACCAGCATTATTATATAAGAGAAGCTCTTAAGATTATTGGGACCAATAACGGCATGGCTAAACTAAGTTCTCAAATAACTAATCCTAGTAATTTGGCAGTAGCAAATTTTTATAATATCGCCGGCGCTGCTCCTCTTGCTGATAAAAACCAACACTCTTTGCTAAAAGAGTTAATTGCCAATTTTGACGAGAATGCATCTTTGATGGTTGAAGCAAGACGAGCTGTCAACGATGAGTATGATCATTTTGTAGCCGCTGCCATGGCACGAATTATTCGAGATAAGATGGCAGAAAAAGTATATAGCAAAATAGTTAAGCCATTTTGGGAATTACCATATGTAACACTCAAGAGATTTGCTGAAGAGGGAACGACTGCGGGCTTTGCAGAACGTAGGCGTATTTGGACCAAAATAACTGAGCTTACGCCTCTTATTAAAGCTTTGAGTACTGCGCTTAAGAAAGATTTTGTTCAGCAGAGCGATGGTAAGGGAATTCTCTACGCGACAAATAATTTATTAGCACTAAATAACGCCTATAATGATTTAGTGCTTAAGCTTAATGAGCTTATTACTGCAATAGCGGTGCCCGCTGTGTACATAGGCTTAGATGCCAATGATACTGCTGCATTAAATCTTATAAGTACTCGCGCAACGACGCTGCGTGATGATCTTTATACCGGCAATCCTGCTATTGCTGGCTTAGTTGTTGGAGCGGGAACTGCTGCAGAGTGGAATCATGCTTATTGGGCAGCCTACGATTTACATAATTTTACTTATTTTCGCTTTAACGGAGTGGTGCCTTTGGTTCCTTTAAATCTTGCGGGAGTTACTTATGGAGCAAATCCTCTTCATCCCTTACCAGCGGGATTAAATAACGCTGATCTTATTAGGCATCCGCTGGAGCCATAGATCTTTTATTTAGAGTAAATTTAAGCCCCGATGGGGCTTTTTTCTTGGCCTATCTTATTTTAATCCACCTCGCTATTTTTAAGAAATATCCCGACTTGTCAAATGTTTATTAGCTGTCTATCTCTCGAGAAAGACGGGTTTTAATAGCAAACAAAGAGTGATTGTTGCCATGCCGCAGATATTTCCCAAATGGAGCAATACCGCCGCTAAGATACTGCCCATCGTTCTTTTTTTTACGCTGGTCGCAGTAGTGTTCGTGATCTGGTATTGGTTCTCACCTAAGCATACTGATGTTGGCTATCAGCCTCGTCAGCCGATTCCTTTTAGCCACAAGTTACATAGTTCTGACCTAGGAATTGATTGTTTATATTGCCATAATCAAGCTGAAAAATCGCCACATGCGGGGGTTCCAAGCACGCAGACCTGTATGAATTGCCATGAGCATCAAAATAATAAAGATCGGCTTCCCCTCAAGAACTTAATAAATTCTTGGAATGGGGGCGGTGTCGATGGAGTGGCGATTGCGTGGAAGAGAATACATAAAGTGCCTGATTTTGGTTATTTTGACCATAGTGCTCACCTCAGTGTAGGTATTGGCTGTAAGAGTTGTCATGGTCAGATAGATCATATGCAAGTAGTGCGTCAAGAACAGCCACTCAGCATGGGTTGGTGTTTGGAGTGTCATCGAAACCCAGCTGAGCATTTAAGACCGCTTACTGAAGTGACCAACATGAATTTTAAACATAATGAGAGCTCTAGGAAAATGGCCGAGGAGAAAGCAAAAACGCTTAATGCTCCTGTGGAAAGCTGTTCGGGGTGCCATCGATGAAGCAAGTAAAATCTCAGGGCGAAAAGCTCACGTATTGGCGCGGCGTTGATAATCGTCGTCGCACAGAAGAATATCTTAAGTCAATCGAGGACGAATTTGCCCCCGATATGACGGATATTAGTTCCATGGATCGGCGATCGATGCTCAAAGTTATGGGTGCATCAATAGCTCTTTCAGGCATGGGTGTAGCATGTCGGCGACCAGAAGAAAAAATCTTGGCTTATGTAAAAGAGCCTGATAATTTTACCGCCGGTATTCCTAAATTTTTTGCCACAGCCCAGCCCACGCCTTTTGGGGCCAACGGGATATTAGTAGAGTCTCACGAAGGTAGGCCGACCAAAATCGAAGGCAATCCTTCTCATCCGGAAAGCTTAGGTAAAGCTAGTTTAATCAATCAAGCAGCAGCTCTTGAAATTTACGATCCAGATCGATCCCGTTTTTGCATGCAGCAAAAAGCTGGCGTGCATTTGCCTGCTGAATGGACTGATTGGGATGTTTTTGCTCATAATCATTTTTTAGAGCTTAAAAATCAAAATGGCACTGGCTTATGCTTTGTTGTCGACAGTGATCTTTCACCAAGCGGGCTTAGCTTAAAAAAAGAGCTTAAAAAAATCTATCCAGCCGCTCAGTTCTTTGTTCATGAGCCGATGAGGGCTAAGAATACTGAAGCCGGAATTAGGCTTGCTTTTGGTGAGCATAAGCGCCTTAAGTATAGCTTTGACAAAGCTAAAATTATTGTAAACTTGTTTGCTGATCCTTTTGCTCTTGGTCCTGAAAGTTTATGTCATATGCGGGGCTATGCCAAAAATCGGGCTGTTTATCAGGCAGCTGATACCAAGAATATGAATAGGCTTTATGCTGTCGAGGCTGATTATAGCTTGACGGGTATCAACGCCGATCATCGTTTACGTATGCCGGTAGGATTAGCTAAGAATTTTGTCGAGGCTCTCGCCTATGAGCTTCTCGCTACTTATAATCTAGATATAGATCTAAGTTTGCCTGGAGCCAAAAGCTTATCGGCTTTAGTGAGTCGGCCCCCGTCGTATAAAAATATTGATCGTAAGTTCTTATCGGTGCTCGCCAGTGATCTAGCTTATCACCGAGGTCAAGCCCTCATTGTTGGCGGTGAGCATTTAGCGCCCGAGATTCTAGCGCTTATTCACTTACTTAACTTAGCTTTACAGGGTTATCAAAAGACCTTTGATGTTATAGAAATTAATAATCAAGATGCTTTAGCACACTTAAGCGATGCTGATATCTCAGCACTGGCAGCACAGCTTCGCCAGGGCAAAGTTAATACTCTGGTGATGCTTGGTGTTAACCCGGTCTATGATGCTCCCGGCCAGCTTAATTTTGGCGCTCTTTTAGAAAAAGTTCCGGTGACGATTCATTTGGGTCTTTATCAAGATGAGACAGCTCATAAATCAACATGGCATTTGCCTATGAGCCATTTCTTAGAATATTTTAGCGATACGAGAGCTCATGACGGCACGGTGAGCATTATTCAGCCGCTCATAAAACCTTTGCATGACGGCCGATCTAAACTTGAGCTTATGGCCCAAATAGCTGGTCTTGAAATTAAGCCGCTGGAACTCTTAAAAAAAGTTCATGCTGAGCATGATTTTGCTAAAGCTGTCCATGATGGTCTAATCACTGGTTCTGCCTTTCCCTCTGCTAAAAGTCTAGCGCTTAAGAGCTTAGATATTTATCAAGCTTTCAGTGCGTTTAAGAGTCGTGTGCCTAATCAAGAAAATTTAGAACTCTTACTTAATTTTGATAAGAAAATTCTTGATGGTCGTTATGCTAATCACAGTTGGTTGCAAGAACTTCCCGATCCGGTGACAAAACTAAATTGGGACAATGCTTTATTGATGAGCCCAGTGGCAGCCCGTCTTTACGGCATAAAAAGTGGGATTAAGAAAAATACTTATGTTGCTGATGTAGTCAAAATCAGCGTTGATACGATGAGTTTAGAATTACCCGTTTTTGTTATGCCGGGTCTTAACGATTTTAGCATAGTTGCCAATTTGGGTTATGGGCGCTTACATGCTGGCGCTATCGGTGATGGTATCGGTATCAATGTTTATCCTCTGGTAAGTGATTATGCCAATTTATTGATACACGGCGTTAAGCTTGAGCGTACCGGGAAAACTCATCGTTTGTCGTCTACTCAAGAACAGTTTGCTATGAATGGCGATACTGTCCAAGAGGTTGACGTTTTAAGTATGCAAAATCGCGATCCAGCGCGTGTTACTAATATTGCTGATTATGTTAAAGAGCCGCTGGCTGCCAAACATCAAGGTATGCCGGATAATTTATTGGTCGATGATCCTCAAAAGCCTCATAAAGTTCCTTTGCAGATCACCGATTCATGGGATTATTCTAAGGGAAACCAGTGGGGTATGGTTGTTGATTTGGCGAGCTGCACTGGTTGTAATGCTTGCGTAGTAGCCTGTCAAAGCGAAAACAATATTCCCGTTGTTGGTAAAGAGCAGGTTATTCGCGGTCGAATCATGCATTGGTTGCGCATTGATCGCTATTTTATTGGAGATGTAAAGGCGCCTCAAGCCGTTTCACAGCCGGTGCTGTGCATGCACTGCGAAAATGCACCATGCGAGCCGGTATGCCCAGTAGCGGCGACAGCTCATGATAAAGAAGGGTTAAACGCGATGACTTATAATCGCTGTATCGGCACTCGATATTGTGCCAATAACTGCCCTTATAAAGTTCGTCGCTTTAATTATTTTGATTTTAGCCATACTGGCAATCTCCATGTTGAAGCAGAGACTGTTGCTCGCCAGAAGACTATTAAGCTGCAAAGAAATCCTGAAGTGACGGTTCGTTATCGTGGCGTAATGGAAAAATGTACTTTTTGTACCCAGCGTATTCAAGAGGCCAAGATGGTAGCCCGTCGAGCTGGTCATGATCCTCATAACTTACCAGACGGAGCAGTTACTCCTGCTTGTGCCCAGACTTGCCCAACCGAGGCAATAACTTTTGGTAATATTATCGACCCAGACTCACGCGTAAATAAGCTTAAGAAAGTTGATCGTAACTATACAATGCTCGATGTGCTTAATGCGCGACCCCGGACTTCGTATTTATCTAAGCTTCGTAACCCTCATCCTGAGCTGGTGGCATAGATGACGGAAAAAACTCTAGAACTAGAATTAAATGGCAACATTCATCGTGGGGACATCGTCAATAGTGAGCCGATTCTTACGCGAGAAGAGTTAGTACGCGGTCCTCATAGCTTTCATGATATTACCAATATGGTATGTGCGCCGGCTGAAAAAACCTTTAGTCAAATGCACATTGGTTGGCGTATCGGTATAGCAGTAGCTTTTTCCCTTATGCTCATGTTTTTGTCTGGTATAGGTTATTTGATTTGGGAAGGTGTTGGTATTTGGGGAAATACGAGCCCTGTTTATTGGGCCTGGGATATTGTCAATTTCGTATTCTGGGTGGGCATAGGCCACGCAGGAACTCTCATATCAGCGATTTTATTTTTATTTCGTCAAAAATGGCGTACGAGTATTAATCGCTATGCCGAGGCGATGACCGTATTTGCGGTTATTTGTGCTTTAGTATTTCCCGGCGTACACGTAGGGCGGGTTTGGACGGTTTATTGGATGTTTCCTTTACCTAACCAAATGTCAATGTGGCCTAATTTTAGATCGCCGTTATTATGGGACGTATTTGCCGTTGGTACTTATTTTACGATTTCTCTTTTGTTCTGGTGGGTGGGATTAATTCCTGATCTTGCTACTTTACGTGATCGGGCTAAGACTAAACTTGCGCAATTTGGATATGGCTTGTTCTCAATGGGCTGGAAAGGATCTACTAGGCACTGGGTCAACTATGAACGCGCTTATTTGCTCTTAGCTTCGCTGTCTGCGCCTTTAGTTTTGTCGGTACATAGCGTGGTATCTTTTGACTTTGCGGTTTCTCAATTGCCAGGCTGGCATACAACGATTTTTCCACCATATTTCGTCGCAGGTGCGGTTTTTAGCGGTTTTGCTATGGTTAATACCCTCATGTTGCCGGCGCGTAAGTGGCTTGGTCTAAAAGACCTGGTAACTATTAAGCATATTGAAAACATGAATAAGATTATTTTAGTTACGGGTACCATGGTTGGTTATGCTTATGCCATGGAGTTTTTTATTGCGTGGTATAGCGGTAACGAATATGAATCTTTTGCTTTTATTAACCGAGCTTTTGGGCCTTATGCTTGGGCCTATTGGATCATGGTTTCCTGCAATGTAATCACGCCCCAACTATTTTGGTCTCGAACGATTAGAACTAATATAACGGCTAGTTTTATTATTTCTATCTTCGTCAATATTGGTATGTGGTTTGAGCGATTTGTTATTACGGTTACTTCGCTAAATCGTGATTTTATGCCGTCGGCTTGGCACTATTATGTGCCTACTAAGTTTGACTTATTATTTTTAATAGGTTCTTTTGGTTTGTTTTTCACCTTCTTTTTATTGTTTATCTGGCGCGTGCCCGTCATCGCTATTGCAGAGGTAAAATCGATCATGAAAGCGGCAAATCCACATAAGCACTAAGGTAAACAAAATGACCAAGAAATTAGAAAAAAAGAAAGAAATAGGTGTACTTGCTGAGTTTGATTCGCCTCATGCTATTTATCATGCTTGTGAGCTTGTACGTGATGCCGGTTTTAGGCGCTTTGATTCCTATACACCTTTTCCAGTGCATGGCTTAGATAAAGCTATGGGTTTGGGACCGAGTTATTTGCCATGGTTTGTACTTATAGCCGGTACTACTGGTGCTGTTTTAGCCATGTTAACTATGATTTGGATGTCGGCTTATGACTATCCTCTAAATATTGGTGGTAAACCAACTTTTAGTATACCTGCATATATACCGATTACTTTCGAAGTAACAATATTGTTTAGTGGTCTGACTTCTGTTTTTGGTATGTTCGTACTTAATAAACTGCCGACTTTTCATGATCCACTTTTTAATATTGCCAAATTCGCCAAAGTTACTGACGATACATTTTTTCTGATGATTGAAGCGCGCGATAAAAAATATGATCAGCACAAAGTAAGCGAGTTTTTGAAAAATGCTGGAGCTAAATCAGTGACCGTGGTGGAGAGCTAGCCATGAAGTCTTTGTTGATGCTATTAAGTTTTAGCTTAGTCAGTCAAATAGGCTGTCGAGGCTATAATACAGAGAACCCGCCTATTCACTTAAATCCTAATATGGATACCCAAGAAAAGGGTAAACCTTATCGCGAGAGTGATTTCTTCGATAATGGCCAATATATGCGAACTTCTATCCCTGGCACGGTAGCGCGAGGAGAGTTGCAAGCTGATGAGCACTTTTATCGCGGTAAACTCAATGGCGAGCATGCTAAAAGTTTTCCCAAAAACCTAGTGGTAAATGAAGCTTTTTTAGAACGTGGCCAGCGTATCTATAATCGAAGCTGCGCCGCATGTCATGCCGAAGAAGGTAATGGTGATGGTTTAGTTGGACGGCGCTTACAAGTTAAGCCTACTTCTCTTCATAGCGATTATATGTATGGTCTGCCGCCAGGTCATTACTTTGACGTAATTACTAATGGCATTCGTACCATGCCATCTTATAGACATTTGATCACAGAAGTAGACCGGTGGGCTGTGGTTGCCTATGTAAGAGCCTTACAAAGAAGTCAAGATAGCGATGGTGATTGGATCCAAAGGAGTGCGTCGTGGTGGAAACAGTAGTATTAGCGCCTAACGTTGAGCTGCCTAAGGGATCGCTTCTTAGTCGATTGCCTTTGGTCTTGGTAGGCTTAGGCATTGCTGCTTTGGCATATTGGTTAACCTTATATCAAGCAGACAAGACTCGAGCTTTATTTGGCTATGTTTACGCTTTCTCTATAGTTTTATCGCTGGCTTTAGGTTGTTTAGCTTTTGTGCTCATTCAACATGTTACGAGAGCCGGTTGGTCAGTGGCGGTCCGTAGAATTTCTGAAACAGTTATTTCGCTTATGCCATTGTTTATTGTTTTTTTTATTCCTATAGCTCTTTCTACTCACGATATATTTCCTTGGACTCATGAAGAGCATATCGACGATATTTTAGCTAAAAAATTACCTTATTTAAACGAACAGTTTTTTTTGATGCGTAGCTTTGGCTATTTACTAATTTGGGCAGTAATGGGCGTATGGTTTTATCGTGTGTCTTTGAGTCAGGATGCTAACGCTCATCTCGAACAAACAAAACTTATGCAAGCAGTAAGTGCACCAGGAATTATTATTTTTGGTCTGACGCTTACTTTTGCTTCTTTTGATTGGTTTATGTCGCTGCAGCCTCATTGGTATTCGACGATTTTTGGCGTGTATTTTTTTGCAGGCAGTTTTTTGTTTGCACTTTCTTTCATAACACTCATAGCAATGGCCTTACAAAAATCAGGAGTGCTTAAGGGGATTATTACTCCAGAGCATTATCATGATTTGGGTAAATTATTATTTGGCTTTACTATCTTTTGGGCTTATATTTCGTTTAGTCAGTTTATGTTGTATTGGTATGGCAACATTCCTGAAGAAATAGAGTTTTATACTCATCGCATGCATAATGGCTGGGATACTGTATCGTGGGCTATTCCTATTGCGAATTTTTTTATACCTTTTTTGGCATTAATGTCACGCTTTTTAAAACGTGTAAAATTAATATTGGCGCTTAACTGCCTATGGGTAATATTAGTTCACTTGCTTGATTTATATTGGCTGATACTGCCAACTTATCCTGATCCAACGGTTCATGAGGGTCCGACTCAATTTCAGCCGAACTTGGTAGATTTATCAGCGCTTTTTGGTTTATCAGCGATTTTTTTTGGCATGTTTTTATTTGTGCTCAGCCGTCAAAAATTACTCCCTGTTGGAGACCCGCGTTTAGGTGAGTCTTTAGCGTTTGAAAATATATAGAGGGATTATGTCGTCACATGATTATCATATAGCCGCTGAGACTGATCTAAAGCCTCGAGTCAGTCGGCATATTTGGTTCTATCTGGTTCTTTTGGCTCTAGGTTTATTTATAACCATGTGGGGCTTAATTATTATGTTTCGTTTCCAAGTAGCCACTGAAAAGGAACAAAAAATTGGCCAAGTATTTTCCCATGAACTCTTAGATAAAAAAGCTATGTCTGAAGCTTATTTATCTGGGAAGCAGGGTTTGTTTCCTGATAAAAAACACGAGCCTATTACTGAATCGATGCGTCGTTTTCTCGTTGATTTTAGGCGGGAACGCTAAGCTATGAGAAGCAGCTTTTTAGTCTTCAGTGTTCTTGGGCTAAGCTTATTAGCTATAGCGAAAGATCTTGAGCCTACTCAAGGTGAAGGTTCTTTGCGGCTGCCCCAAGAACTTAAACATGCTGAGATTGAAGATAAAGCTGGTGCCCAAATTCCGCTCGATATAACGATGACCGATCAAGATGGTCGCGTGGTGCATTTAGCTGATTATTTTGTCACACAAAAACCGGTAATCTTAAGTCTTGGTTATTATGGCTGTCCGATGCTGTGTTCTTTGGTATTAAACGGCATGATCGATGGTCTTCGTGACCTGAGCTTTAAGCTGGGTTCTGATTATCAGATAATTTCTTTAAGCATCGACGAAAGAGAGCAGCCAGAGCTTGCTCAAAAAAAGCGCAAGGCTTATTTAGAGGCTCTAGGAGCTAAACCTGAACAAGAAAAATTTTGGAGTTTTCACGTCGCCAAGTCTGATGAATCTAAAAAATTAGCTGACGCGGTTGGCTTTAACTTCTATTTCGATAAAAGAAATGATCAATTTGCTCATGGCGCAGGATTTTTTGTGTTATCGCCGACGGGAGTACTATCGCGTACTTTGTTTGGCATCAAGTTTAGTCCTAGCGATATTAAGCTTGCGCTCAATGAAGCAGCTGATGGCAAGATAGGCTCTTTTCTTGAACGAGTGATCTTGAGCTGCTTTCATTATAACCCTGATTCTCATCGCTACGGTGTGTATATCTTAGGGGTAATGAGATTAGGTGGCATTTTAACAGTTCTGTTGTTAGGCATGTTTTTATTGGTGTATTTTCGCGCTGAGCGAATACGTAGGTAGATCAATGGAAAATCTAAACGAAGCGCTCAAAATGGTAGTACCAGTGGAATGGCTTTTTAGTGTCATGCCTGCTGCTGCATCTCTTCACGCTGAAAGGCTTGATTACTTGTATTGGTTCTTGATTATCACCTGCGGCATTTTATTTTTGCTGGTGATCGTTCCTATGATCATGATCTTGGTTCGTTATCGACGCAAGAGTTTTCATCAGCGCGCCGAATCACAGAAAGATCATAATTTCTGGCTCGAATCAGCTTGGACTTTTTTGCCTTTGGTTTATCTAACAGTTTTATTTGTGTGGGGATTTAATCAGTTTCTCGATATGTATATTCCCCCCAATAACGCCAAAGAGCTACGCGTGATCGGCCAAAAGTGGCAATGGTCAATCGATTATCCTTTAGAAGAAATATCGGTGGCTGGTGAAGGAGCTGTGGTTGGTGTCCCGGTTAATACCCCCATAAAACTAATCATGTCGTCGCAAGATGTAATTCACAGTTTTTTCATACCTAACTTACGGGTCAAACAGGACGTAGTACCAGGTAGTTATGCAACTTTATGGTTTGAGGCCAATAAAGTCGGAGAATATCCTATTTTCTGTGCTGAATACTGTGGTGATTTGCACAGTAAAATGATGGCAAAGCTAGTGGTCATGCCGCAAGTTGAGTATGCAGCGTGGGTAGAAAACTTAAAAGCAGCTGATCAAGAAATTCCTCTGCCCGAACTAGGTAAAAAACTTTATACCAAACTAGGCTGCGTAGCCTGTCACTCTGACGATGGCAGTGTAAAATTGGCACCCACTTTTAAAAACGTCTATGGCAAAAAAGAAGAACTTACCGACGGTACTTTCGTAACGGTAAACGACGACTATATTAGGCAATCAATTCTCACGCCGCAGAAACAAGTGGCCAAAGGCTATGCGCCGATTATGCCGACTTTTCAAGGACGTGTGAGTGAGCGAGATATCAATGGCTTAATTGCTTATATAAAATCGCTGTCCGGCCAATAAAATTTGCTTTTAAAAGGATCTAGCATGAACAATTATTTTAATGCCAAAAAGGGTTTTTGGTCGTGGGCATTGACGCTTGACCACAAACGTATTGGTGTCATGTATCTGGTATCGATTTTCTTTTTCTTTATGATTGGCGGCTTCTTTGCTTTGGCATTAAGAACAGAATTGCTCACGCCTGGTAAGAATTTTGTTGATGCTAAAACTTATAATCAATTTTTTACTCTTCATGGCGCCATTATGGTGTTTTTAGTGATTATTCCAGGTATTCCCGCAAGCTTAGGCAATTTTGTGCTGCCGCTTCAGCTGGGAGCCAAAGACGTAGCTTTTCCTCGTTTAAATCTTATAAGTTATTATATCTACGTGGTTGGTTCGCTCTTTGCTGTGTCTTCTATTATTTTTGGCGCTATCGATACCGGTTGGACTTTTTATGCGCCTTATTCAACCTCGGCTCAGGGCAAAGTTGTATTGATGGTGACGGGTGCTTTTATTCTTGGTTTTTCGTCAATTTTTACCGGCTTAAATTTTATTGCTACCGTCCATAAGCTGCGAGCCCCAGGCATGACCTGGTTTCGCATGCCCCTATTTGTATGGGGTATGTATGCGACGAGTATTATTCAGGTAATGGCAACGCCAGTTTTGGGTATAACGCTGGCCTTAATTATTGTTGAGCGACTTATTGGAATAGGGATATTTAACCCTGCTTTGGGTGGTGATCCGGTTTTGTTTCAACATTTCTTTTGGTTTTATTCACATCCTGCAGTTTATATTATGATCTTGCCCGGCATGGCAGTTATTTCTGAACTAATAACTACTTTTAGTCAAAAGCGTATTTTTGGTTATAAATTAATAGCCTATTCATCTATTGCTATTGCTTTAATAAGCTTTCTTGTTTGGGGACACCATATGTTTGCCTCAGGGCAATCAGTACTTGTTAGTATGATATTTTCCGCGCTGACGTTTTTAGTCGCGATACCATCGGGAATAAAAATGTTTAACTGGATTGCAACACTTTATCAGGGCTCAATCGCTTTTAATACGCCCATGCTTTATGCGCTATCGTTCTTATTTTTATTTTGTATAGGTGGACTGACCGGAGTATTCTTAGGAGTATTATCGGTTGATATACATTTACATGATACTTATTTTGTGGTGGCTCACTTTCATTATGTAATGGTCGGCGGGACGTTTATGGCCTTTATTGGTGGTGTTTATTATTGGTGGCCTAAAATGTTCGGTAAAATGTATAATGAAAAATTGGGAACTTTGGGTGCTTGGTTGGTATTTTTAGGTTTTAACATGACGTTTTTTGTCCAGTTTTATATGGGCTCCCAAGGTATGCCACGACGATATTATAGCTATTTAAGTCAATTTCAGACTTTGCATCAAGTATCTACTTTGGGATCTTATTTATTGGGCCTCGGATTCTTAATAGTTTTAATAAACTGGATTCATTCGTTGGTAGCGGGTCCTAAAGCGCCAGCTAATCCTTGGCACGCGACGACACTTGAATGGACTCATACTCAATCACCCCCGATTGAACATAACTTTGATGAGCAGCCGATTTATAATCAAGAGCCTTATATCTATGAAGACGTACCGCATTCGATTCATGGAGTGCATGGTCAAAAGGCTTAAGGAGAACGCATGGAAGTTACTAGACAAGTTGATAAAACGGCCCTTTTTCCTTTGGCCGATCACTATGCTAGTCCTGAGCAACAGGTGGAAGCGGGCAAGCTAGGAATGTGGCTATTTTTAGCTACTGAGATTTTGCTCTTTGGTGGTCTTTTTGTCGCCTATTCGATCTATCGCTATATGCATGCAGATTTATTTAAGGAAGCACATAAGTTTTTGGACGTGAATCTTGGGGCGCTTAATACTATTGTCTTATTATTTTCTAGTCTCACGGTAGTATTAGCTATTCATGCTGCTCAACAAAATAAAACTAAATGGGTGATAGTAAACTTGGTAATAACTATCATGTGTGCTGTTGCTTTCTTGGTAGTAAAATATTTTGAGTATTCCCATAAATTTCATGCAGGTTTATTGCCTGGTATGCATTTTACTAATGCAAGTATCTCTAATCCCGATCAAAGCCATATTTTCTTTGGCGTTTATTTTCTCATGACAGGTTTGCACGGCATTCACGTTGTAATCGGTATTATTCTACTAACATGGTTGTTATTGCGTACGATTAAGGGTGATTTTTCTTCCCAGTATTATATGCCGCTTGAACTGGGCGGCCTTTACTGGCACTTAGTAGATGTGATCTGGGTTTTGTTGTTTCCGCTGCTTTATCTAATTGCCTAGAGGCTTAGCGATGTCAAATGTAACTTTTGTTAGGGGTCCTAAAGCTCATCCTCATTCTGTATGGCTTTATTGGGCGGTGTTTTTGGCCTTAGTTGTTCTTACGGCTGCCACGGTATTATTAGCAGGCTATGATTTTGGTAAACTTAATCTGGTCGTAACTTTGTTGATCGCTGGGACTAAAGCTTTATTAATCATGGGCATATTTATGCACTTGGCCTTTGATAATAAATTTTTTGCACTTATTGCGGCTACATCGTTGTTATTTTTATCGCTCTTTATCGGGTTTCCCATACTTGATATGGATTCACGCCCTGATATTGACGATGTACGAGCGAACTATCTGCCTCGAGATGAGCGTGTATATAAGCACGCTCGTGAGAAGCCAGATGAACTGCCATTGCGTCCTGGCTTGCAAGACGCTCAAAAAGAAAATTTGATTTTCCAAAAACCAGGAGAACACTAAAAATAATAGCTAAGCCCGCCGCCAAAATTAGGAAAAGAACTAGCAAAAAAAACTCCAGCAGGATCGGGCTCTATGCTTATCGTAGTCATCCACGGTAATTCGATATGTACTGCTAAGTTTTTGGTGAAAAAATATTCAACGCCCGGTCCTGGGCCCATACCGACTTTGATCATATGTTTAGTAGTGGTGACGAAAGAGTCTACTTTAACATTGGAAACTTTTTGGTTACCCTCATAGGTAATTCCCGTGTAGAGCGCTACATAAATGCGTATAGAAGAATTAGGCAATGATTGAACTGAAAACCTATGATGGGCCAAAGTATAAAGCAAGCCTATGCCGGTGCCCGCATGTCCCCATGAATTTCTAAATGAGCCTCCTATACTTGCGGCAATGCCAAAATTGTTGGCAAAATGGTGTCGATAGGTAAAGCCCCAAGTATCAAATACAGTACCCCCTATGCCGAGGGCATGAGCAATGCCATTATGAGCTGTTTTTGGCTCTGCCCCAGAAAACTCCATATTTTCTGCCGACAAAAAACCACTCAAGATGGTAGCTAAAGTTAATATTTTTATCATAGTCTTCATAAATTCTCCTTGTTATAGACCTATAAGATAGTAACAGGTGATTTTTCTTAGAGATAGTATTTAGTAGGTAAAAAAACTAATTAAGAAGGTCTTTGTTTTTTAGGATTTTTTTTTGATACTGATTTTTTACTATCGCATGGGCCTATGTGATCACCATGGTCTATATGAGTAAGAAGAGTAGTAAGAGAAAGTTTAAGCATTTGGCTATTATGGCAAATACTTATTTGTTCGATTTCACTGTTTTGTTGTGTGTCAGGTAAGCCGTCATTTTGATCGTCGCGGTCTTGGAAATCATTGATACCATCGTTATCAAAATCAAGTTTAAGAGAAGGATTATTAGAGGCATAAGCAAAGTCGCCTTTAATACTGATGGCCCCAAGATCTAGATTGGCGTTGTTGGTTGCTTTAGGCAATCGCAAGGTATCACGCATGCCTACTTCTTCGCTTTCTTCAAAAGTTAACAAAGCCGATGCGCCGGGTTTAGTGCTAGTTTTTGTATTTGGAAGGGGAAGAAAGTAAAGAGCGTAGGTATTATTACCTGGCAAATTTAATCTAAAAGATTCATGAGCAGTTATTTCGGCGTGGTGGCGAGTTCCATTAAGAGCGAGGGCGACTATTTCCCCTAAAGCAAAGTCGGCTTCAGCCATGCGACCGGTAATGAGCCAATTATTAGCAGAGTTTTGGTTTTTAGTAAGAGATTTCTCACATCCTAGCAGTGCTAAGAATATTCCCAGCAGGCTTATAGATAACTTTGGGTTCATGAGTATCTCCACTTAACTTTAGTGCCAATTTAGCCTAGCTTAAATATGCAGGCTGTTTATTGACCAAAAAAGCTAAAAAGTTGTTGTGGGGAGCCAAGATGGCTAAAAAAACGCCAAAAGTAGGCAAGCATGAATCGAATGAGACGCTGGTACTTGAGCGTGAGCGCATTGAGGAGCCTAGGAAATATGTAATTATTTTACATAATGACGATTTTACGACTCAAGAATTTGTTGTTCATCTATTAATGGCGTTTTTGCATAAAAATCAAGAAGATGCGCATAGACTTATGCTCAAAGTTCATCGAGAAGGCAAAGCTAAAGTGGGACTTTATACCAAAGATATAGCTGAAAGCAAAGTGGCATTAATTAGTTCTTATAGCCGTCAAAATGGTATGCCTTTATTGGTTACTGCTGAGCCCAATGGCTAAATTTAGCTGCCCCATGGCAATCCAGTCGCTAGGATCCCACTAGGAGAGATAATGCTGAGCCCCGAAGTAGAAAGAATCGTTGAACAAGCCTTTGGTGAAGCTAATAGACGGCGCCACGAATTTGCTACGGTAGAGCATTTGTGTTTTGCTTTATTTGACCATGAACGTATAAAAAATCTATTGGAGCATTTAGGAGTCAGCAAGCAAGAGCTGAAAAAACGTTTTCTAGATTTTATTGATCACGAGATTGAAACGCTTCCAGAAAATTCTCACTTAGAAACTCTTCCTAGCTTAGGTTTTCAACGAGTTTTGCAGCGTGCGGCCGTACATATAGCAGGAGCAGGTAAGAGCCACGTAACGGTTGAGCATGTGCTTGTAGCAGCTTTCGACGAAGATGAAAGCTACGCAGTTTATCTAATGCAGCAGGCCGGTATTACTCGATTAGATTTAGTATCAGTCATATCTCATAGCGATTTAGACTCCGAGCAGAACGAAGAGGAAGACGAAGATAACAGCGAAGAAACCGAGGACAAATCTCATAAGCTTTCTACGCTATCGCGATATGCGATGTGTCTTACTGCTGAAGCTCGCAGTGGTCATTTAGATCAAGTAATTGGGCGTGAGCGTGAACTAGAACGTATGATTCAAGTTTTATCTCGACGTCGTAAAAATAATCCCCTGTTAGTTGGTGAGCCCGGTGTTGGTAAAACAGCTTTGGCTGAAGGGCTAGCAATGGCTATTGTAGAGAAAAAAGTGCCCGATTATCTACTTGATGCTGAAGTTTATTTGCTTGATATGGGATCGATGTTAGCGGGCGCTCGATATCGTGGAGATTTTGAGAACCGTATGAAAGCGGTGCTCAAAGCACTAGAAGCTAAACCCAAAGCCATTATGGTTATCGATGAAATTCATACGATCATTGGTGCAGGGGCTACTTCTGGCAGCAGCATGGATGCATCTAATTTATTAAAGCCCATATTAGCTAAGGGTATTTTACGTTGTATAGGCTCGACTACTTATAAAGAATATCGGACTTATTTTGAGAAAGATCGAGCTCTCGCTCGTCGCTTTCAAAAAATTGATATCGATGAGCCAAGCGAAGAAGAATGTATACAAATTCTAAAAGGTATTAAGAAGCGCTATGAAGAATATCATGGACTTAGTATTAGTGACCAAGCTCTGAGCTTAGCGGTGAGCTTATCCGCTCGCTTTTTGCATGAGCGCAAGTTACCTGATAAAGCGATTGATGTGATTGATGAAGCCTGTGCCCGTTTGCGGTTATTTAATAATCAAAAAGATATTAAAAATACAATAATCGATGAAAGCGCTATTGAAGAGGCAGTAGCAAGTATGGCGCAAATTCCTAGTCAGAAAATTAGTCATGACGACAAAGAAATTTTAGCTAAGCTCCAAAATAATCTTAAAAATAGCGTATATGGTCAAGATCAAGCCATCGAACAAATCAGCAATGCTATTTTGTTATCCCGTGCAGGTTTGCGTGAAAAAGAAAAACCGATTGGTTGCTTTTTATTCACCGGACCTTCAGGAGTAGGTAAAACTGAAGTTGCACGCCAATTAGCTCTATCTCTTGGCATAAATTTAGTGCGTTTTGACATGAGCGAATATATGGAGCGTCATGCGGCAAGTAGGCTCGTAGGTGCGCCGCCAGGATATATTGGTTATGAGCAAGGAGGTTTACTTACTGATGCAATTAATAAAAGCCCTTATGCAGTATTATTATTAGATGAAATAGAAAAAGCTCATCCTGATGTTTTTAATATGCTTTTACAGGTGATGGACTATGGCAAGCTTACTGACACTAGTGGGCGCAGCTCTGATTTTAGACATGTAATACTTATTATGACCAGTAATATAGGGGCGCGGGAACGCGACCATAAAGCGATCGGTTTCTTAGAAGATTTAGCTATCCGTCATGACGACAAAGCGGTTAAACGCTTGTTCTCGCCTGAGTTTAGAAATCGCTTAGATGCGGTAATAAGTTTTAATAAATTATCTCAAGATATAATAATAAAAGTAGTAGAAAAATTTGTAGATGAGCTAAGAGCGCAATTAAATAGTAAAAATATTGATATAAATATAAGTAGTGCGGCGGCTAAATTTATAGCGCAGCAGGGCTATGATCCTGCTATGGGAGCTCGCCCTCTGGGACGAATTATTCAAGAGCGCATTAAAAAACCATTGGCGCATGAGATGTTGTTTGGCCAACTAGTTTCTGGCGGACAGGTGAATATTGAAGTAGTAAATAATGAGATAAAATTATTGATAAAATAAATTAATTTTTTAAATATTATATCCAGCATATAAGATTTTTATATAATATTAAAAATTCTGCTGGAGATAGCTGTGGATATAAAAAAACTCATATTTGCCATTCTTGCTTTAGGTGGGTGTAGTAACCCACCCTCTACAACGCTTACTGAGCATAAGGTAGACGTTAAACTTGATAAAATTGAAGAAAAAGCAGCGATAAAAATAGAACCACCTTCTGTTTCTACCGTGCCAATAGTGACTGATATACCTGATATATTTATTGCCCGTAGAGAACTGCCTTCTTTGAGTTTTTATGCAGGCGGCGGGGGAGATGGAGGGCCAAAGAAACAAAAAGTTATTGAAAGCGCCTGTTTTGAATATATTAATAACGGTGGCTTTGAAACTGGAGATTTTAGCGGTTTTAATATTTCTGATCAGGGCTCAGGAAGCTGGTTTATTAGCACTGGTGATCCTACGCCTTTATCAGGTCTTAATGACAGTTTACCAGTAATATCAGGTAACTATGATGTAGTATCAGACCAATATGGTCCTGGTACTCATCTTCTTACTCAGCCAATAACAGTGCCACCTAATATTACTTTTGCCGAGCTAAACTTTAAAGACCGTATTAGAAATCGCGCTTCAGAGTTTTCTGATCCTAATCAAGAATATAGAGTGATGCTAAGAGATTCATTATTGAATCCTTTAATAGAATTATTTTCTACCAAACCTGGTGATGCTTTATTTCAGCCTGGCCCTAACGTGAGATCTTTTGATCTACAAAGTGTAATGATTGGCCTAGAAGATGAGCCAATTGTTATTAGTTTTGAAGAAGAAGATAATTTATTTTTCTTTAATGTAAATGTCGATGATATTAGTCTAAGAATTTGCTCTTCTTGTGGTAACGGTATTAGACAAGCGAGCGAAGAATGTGATGATGGCAACAATATAAATGGCGATGGCTGCTCACAAGGATGCCGATTAGAAGATACTTAAGGGATATTAAGCACATCAAAGGGACTTGACGAACCAAGCTAAGACGCTAGTTTGTAATCAGGTAGGCGCCGGAGTGGTGGAATCGGTAGACGCGCCGGACTCAAAATCCGGTGGGCTTAGGTCCGTGAGAGTTCGAGTCTCTCCTCCGGCACCAAATTTTATGCGGCCAATTATTGCGCTGGACTGTCATGTTAGATCGCCTCAATTACTTGCGTATGATTGGCACTTTTGCTCCCAGTTCAAGTGCACTCGCGAAGGCAATGACCAAGCTGGTTGATAAAAAAATTCCTCAAACTGTTTTAGAAGTAGGTGCTGGAACGGGAGCAATTACTAAGCATTTAATTAATCAGACCAGTCCGCAGCATAAAGTCGATATTGTAGAAATTATGCCTAAATTAACACGGCTCTTGCGCATGCGTTTCGCTAAGCAGGCTGGTTTATCTATTTATGGCACCGATTTGTTGCACTTTGTATCTAAGCATAAATATGATGTAATTATTTCGAGTTTGCCTTTTAACTCTTTACATCCCATTCTAACGAAAGCTTTGATTGACCAACTGCTTAACTTGGCTAAGCCCGGTGCTTATTTAGCTTTTTTTGAATATAAAAGCATGCAGAAATTTATGCCTTTTTTTCTGCCCAAATCTGCCTTCCAGCAGTTTACCGAAAGCCGGCAGATAATTCATGACTTCATTACTCGCTATCAAGTAGATGAGCAGACGGTTAATTTTAATATGCCACCAGCCTTGGTGCATTATTTATATATAGATAAGTAAGTAGGTAAAAGGTGTTGGTGTGGTACTAATTTTTTCATTGGGATTTTTATTAGGTTGCTTATTGGCTCTTATGCTGGTTTGGCTTTATTTTAGCCGTCGCGAACGAAATTTAGCAGATATAAAAGATCAAATGCAGCAAGCTTTCAAAGCTATTTCTCAAGATACCGTTAAAAATAATTTAGATTTAGTTAATAACTCGTTTAAGCATAGTCTAGAGCAATTATTTAATCATCATAGCCAAGATAGACTTGCCACTAGTGAACAATTAAAAAGCGTAATTGCTCCTCTTAAAGAATCGCTTTTAGCCGTTGATAAAAAAGTTGGTGAGCTTGAGAGCTTGCGTCAGGGTGCTTATAGCGGATTGACACAACAGATTGAAGGTTTGCTTCATAGTCAAAAGATTCTTCACAAAGAAACCAGTAATTTGGCTCGAGCGCTATCAGCTCCGACTATACGCGGTCGATGGGGAGAAATGCAGCTGCGGCGAGTAGTTGAACTCTCAGGTATGTCGCAGCATTGTGATTTTTTAGAGCAGGCAAGTCTTAAAGTCGATGATGAATTATTACGGCCTGATATGATAATTACTTTACCTAAAAACAAAAAAATAATTATCGACGCCAAAGCTCCGCTCGAAGTACTGCTCAGTGGATCAGAAGACAATCAAGCTAATAATCAAGAACTCCTAAGCACTATTAAGCGGCATTTGATAGGACTAAAGAAAAAGAATTATCATAAAATAGTTGGTGAAAGTCCCGAATTTACCATTATGTTTTTGCCGGGCGAATCAGTGTTATCACGCGCCTTGCTGGCTGATCCATTATTGCTAGATTATGCTGCACAACATGAAATAATATTAGCGACGCCCCTTACTCTTATTGCTCTTTTAAAAGCTATTGCTTTTAGTTTTAAACAAGAATCAGTGGCTAATAATATCGAAGAGGTTCGTAAACTTTCTCAGCAGCTGATCGATCGTGTAGGCGTAGTAGCAAGTCACTTTGAAAAATTGGGTAAGCATTTAAAGCAGGCTACTGAAAGCTATAATCAAACATTAAGTTCGCTCGACACTCGTGTGCTAGTAACAGCGCGAAAACTTAGCGAAATAAAATCGGTCAATCTTGATCAAGACCAACCGGTTCTAGATTTAGCCTATCTCAATGTTATGCCCCGTCAAACCAATGGTGAGCAGCAGTGAGTGATGCGAAGCTTGAAAATTTAAAGGCCTTATTTAATAATTTAATAAATTGGCAGAGTCAGGATCAACTCGACCAATTGGCTATTATAAGCTTGCAAATAGTAGCGTTATTAGAAGGTAATTCAAAAACCGCCCGCTTAATAGCAGCTCATTTATCATTGATAATTATTTTCAAAGATCAACCAAGTGATAAGCCAGAGAAATTGCTGAAAGTCGAGTTCGAAAAGATTGACGATCAGCTTGAAAGTCATCTGCGAGGCTTTTCGTCTCTTTTAGAGCAAGTGCTTTTAGATTCTACGATTAAATTAGATCCAGATTTTTTGCTTGAGCAGTTGCCTGAGACTTATCAAGTTTTAGGGGAACCTTTTTATAAGTTTATACGGCGATTAGACAGTTATTATGATCTAAGTACTGCTTTTGATGTTTATCATGATCGAGCTTTAATTGTATTGTTTATTGATTTGTTATCTGAAATATTTATGATAATATTTAATTGTTGCAAATCGACAAGTACACAGCAGGTAAAAGACTGGTTGTTTGCGTGGTTAGGTGTTAATAGTAGTTATTTATTGGTTGATATAAATATATCTAATCAAGAATCTGTTCTTGCTTATGTTTCTAGTAATATAGATTATACTCGTGAATATTTAACTGCATACTTAGTTGTAGCATCTTCAGAAGAAGAACCGCTCGATAACCGCAATTTGGCTTGTCTTGATGGAGCTTTGCAAGCAAATGGTTTTTTTGGTCTTAGGCCTTTACTCGATGCAGGTTTTCTTACGATAGCTCAGGACTCGGTGCCTAAGAACATTGCTAAAATCCTTCGCGTAGTTTAGTCTTGCTAGATTTTGCGCGTATTTATTTAGAGGTCGCCCTTGCTTCAGGAATTAGCCATGGTGAAAACATCAAAAATTAAGTCACGGTCTAAAGACCAAGAGAAGCTCTTAAGCTGGTATCGTGTATGTTTGCTTAGTCGAAAAATCGACGACAAAGCGGGTATATATATAAGGCGAAACATGGGCTGGTCTTATCATGCTCGTTGTACAGGACATGAGGCTATTCAAATAGCTTTGGGACTTTCGTTTAGAGCAGGCAAAGATTTCTTATTTCCTTATTATCGAGATACGGCGACGGTATTGGCTGCAGGCTTGTCGCCACTTGAGCTTATTCTAAATGGCTTATCTAAAGCCAGCGATATTGCTTCGGGCGGTCGGCATATGTCTAATCATTTTGCTAAGCCTGCTGTTAATATACAAAATGTTTCTTCATGTACGGGCAATCATGCATTGCATGCTGTCGGAGTAGCGCGAGCAATAAAATATTACAAAGATGACGCGATCGCTTTTTGTTCTCAAGGTGAATCATCGATGTCAGAGGGCTATTGCTATGAAGCTATCAACGGAGCTTCTCGAGAAAAACTACCGGTAATATTTGTTATACAAAATAACGGTTATGGTATTTCAGTGCCCACGAGTGAGCAATCAGCTAATACAAGAATCAGCGATAATTTTCGTGGTTTTAAAAATTTAGGTATTTTTAACGGTGATGGTACTGATTTTGTTGATAGTAGCAAAATTATGCTTGAAGCAGTTAATTTTGTTAAAAGCATGGGCTGTCCAGCTCTAGTTCATGCTCAATGTATAAGAATTGGTGCTCATTCAAATTCAGATGCTCATGAACTCTATCGTGAATCTAGTGAAATTCTTGAAGCAAGTAGTCATGATCCGCTTATTAAGTTAAAAGCTTTACTTGTTGAAGCTAAGATTCCTGATGCAGTATTAGAAGAAATTAATCAGGAATTAGACCAGCAAATAGAAGAAGCATGCGCTAAAGCAGAAGAGGAGCCAGTACCGAGTGGTGATTCGGTCAATAAATTTTTATTTGCCAAAAGCTTTGAGCCGCCAAAACCAGAAAATCAATTTGTGCCACAAGATCCAGAGCCTACTGAAAAATTGCGTGAGGCGATCAATCGGACGCTCATCGAAGAGTTTGAGCATAATCCTAACAGTTTTTTATGGGGCCAAGATGTGGCGTCCAAGAAAAAAGGTGGGGTTTTTAATCTTACTAAAAGCATGTTCGAAAAATTTGGTAATCAGCGAGTATTTAACGCACCAATTGCCGAAGATTTTATTGTTGGTACTGCCAATGGTATGAGCCGTTATCGCAAAGATTTACGTATAGTAATCGAGGCTGCCCAATTTGCTGATTACGTATGGCCGGCCATGGAGCAAATTGTTGAGATGGGCCATGATTATTGGCGTTCGAACGGTCAATTTTCTCCCAACGTAGTTTTACGTTTGGCTTCTGGCGGTTATATTAACGGTGGCCTTTACCATTCGCAAAATGTCGAAGCTATTATGAGCCATTTGCCTGGTATTCGAGTGCTTGCGCCAGCTTTTGCGATGATGCTGCGGGATTACTTAGAACGGCTATTAGATCTGAAGGCCCGACTTTTTTCTTAGAGCCTAAATATTTATATAATCGCCAAGAGGCTAAAGGTCCTGCTTATGGTTCTGATTATGCAATTAATTTTGGTTTAGGCAAACTGCGCTTAGTAGGAACAGATCTAAGCATTATTACCTATGGCAACACGGTACATATGGCTTTAGAAGTTGCTAAGAAGCAAGCCGAGCTCGGATATAGCATAGAAGTATTTGACCTAAGATCAATAAAACCGCTAGATTATGAGGGTATTTGTCGAACAGCTAAAAAAACAGGTAAAGTGCTGGTACTTCATGAAGATCATCTGTTTAATGGTATTGGTAGCGAAGTAGTTGCAGTGATCATGGAAAATTGTTTTATGGACCTCGATGCGCCGGTAAAACGTTTAGCTGCTAAAGATATACCTATTGGTTTCGCGAAGACATTGGAAAAAGCTATATTACCTCAGCCAGCTCAGATTGAAGCGGCAGTAATAGAATTGCTTGAATTTTAAGATCTTAGAAAAGAGGACAGTAAAATGGTGGACCTAACAGTGAGAAACGATAAGAGTAAAAAACAAGACGAAAAAGCAAGTGCGTCTTTTGGACTTGAGATTAAGCGTCGATTTAGCACTGTTGGCATTGATCCCATGAGTGAACAAGCAGGAATAAGCTTTGAGCTCAGGGATGCCGTTATTTCTGATATGAATGGTCGGGTAATTTTTGAGCAGAAAGGGGTAGAGATTCCTAAAAGCTGGTCAATGATGGCTACGAATATCGTGGTCAATAAATATTTTAGGGGTAAATTGGGCTCAAGCGCTCGTGAATATTCTGTCAAACAGTTAATTTCCCGAGTGGCGGATCAAATTAGTGATTGGGGCGAGAAATCTGGTTATTTTGCAACTAGTGCTGATAAAGAAAGCTTTAAAGCTGAGTTAACTCATCTCTTAGTGAGCCAAAAAATGGCTTTTAACTCGCCAGTTTGGTTTAACGTCGGTGTTGAAAAACATCCACAATGTTCTGCATGCTTTATTAACTCGGTGGAAGACACCATGGATTCTATCTTGTCGCTCGCAAAGACCGAAGCGATGTTGTTTAAATATGGCAGTGGTACGGGGACTAATTTTTCTACTATCCGGGGAAGAAACGAAGCTCTTAAAGGAGGAGGCGAGGCCTCTGGTCCTGTTTCGTTTATGCGAGGTTTCGATGCTTTTGCTGGTGTTATAAAATCCGGTGGCAAGACACGAAGAGCTGCTAAAATGGTGATCTTAAACGTTGATCATCCTGATATTAAAGAGTTTATTAATTCCAAAGTTGAAGAAGAAGCCAAAGCGCATACTTTGATCGATGCAGGCTATGACGCAGGCTTTAACGTACCCGGAGGCGCCTATGATTCAGTAATGTTTCAAAATGCCAATCACTCGGTGCGAGTAAACGATGCTTTTATGACGGCTCTTAATAATCACACTACTTATCAAACTAAAAATGTAACCGACTCTAAGCCTTGTGAGGAATTATTAGCTGCTGATATTTGGCATAAAATAGCAGAGTCCGCATGGAATTGCGGCGATCCTGGTTTACAATTTGACGATACGATCAATCGCTATCACACTTGTAAAAATACCGGGCGTATAAATGCCTCTAATCCATGCAGTGAATATATGTTTTTAGATGATTCTGCATGCAATCTCGCTTCGATTAATCTCATGAAATTCTTGAATGACGATGGCAGTTTTGATGTGGCAGGGTTTGAGCATACGGTGAGTCTTACTATTTTGGCTCAAGAGATTATTGTCGACCATGCTTCGTATCCCACTAAAAAAATTGAAATCAACAGCCATAAATTCAGACCATTAGGCTTAGGTTATGCCAATTTGGGTGCTTTATTGATGAGTCTTGGTCTGCCCTATGACTCCGACCAGGGTCGAGCTGCTGCTGGTGCTATTACGGCACTTATGGGCGGACAAGCTTATAAAACTTCAGCGCTTATTGCTGAAAAAATAGGTGCTTTTGAGGGCTTTAAAGAAAATCGTTCCTGCTTTCTTGATGTTATGAAATTGCATCAAGATGGCCTTGCGCGAGCTGAATTTAGCTTCTTGCCGGCTAAATTAATGCCGGTATATACTAAAGCCCAAGATGCCTGGGCAAGTGTTTTGTCTTTGGGGCAATCCAGTGGTTTTAGAAATGCTCAGGTAACCGTATTAGCGCCAACAGGAACTATTGGCTTTATGATGGATTGTGATACCACTGGAGTAGAACCTGATATCGCTCTTGTAAAATATAAAAAATTAGTAGGTGGTGGCATGATGAAAATGGTAAATAATACCGTGCCAAAAGCCTTAGATAATCTGGGTTATTCTCAAATCGATAAAGCAGGCATATTAGCCTATATAGAAAAGCATGATACTATCGAAGGATCCGGTTTGCTAAAGCCAGAACATTTGGCCGTGTTTGATTGTGCTTTTAAAGCTCAAAATGGTATTCGCAGTATCAAACCCATGGCCCATGTTTTGATGATGGCGGCCGTGCAACCATTTTTAAGCGGAGCTATATCAAAGACCGTTAATATGCCAGAAAATGCTTCGGTGGAAGAAGTTGAACAGATCCATCTAGAAGCATGGAAACTTGGCCTCAAAGCTTTAGCGATTTATCGTGATGGATGTAAACGTAGTCAGCCTTTATCGACCGGTAAAGATGCAGCAGCCAAAGGACCGGTTTTACCTGTAGCTGATTATAGAGCTCTTACTCTCGAAGATTTGATCGAAGCAGCCAAGGGCATGAACGCTAACGATGAGCTCGGTAAAAAGCTTGGCATGGTTAAACGTAGGCGATTACCCGCTGAAAGAGCGGCCATTACCCACAAATTTTCACTTGCAGGTCATGAGGGTTATTTAACGGTTGGTTTATTTGAAGACGGTACTCCTGGTGAACTATTTTGTACGATGGCCAAAGAAGGCAGTACGATTAGTGGTCTTATGGATGTATTTGCCACGGCTATTAGCTTGTCGTTGCAGTATGGTGTACCATTGAGAGTTTTAGTCGAAAAATTTGCGCATACCCGCTTTGAGCCTAGCGGCTTTACCAAAAACCCAGAAATTCCTATAGCAAGCAGCGTATGTGATTATATTTTTCGCTGGTTGGGCATAAAATTTTTAAAAGCTAATGACCGTCCTGACTGGCTTAAGCAAATGCAAGCTGAAAAAACGAATCAAGAGCTAACCAGTGGCCATGAGGTTCAACCCGATGCCCCACCTTGCCAATATTGCGGCAGTATTATGACAAGAAATGGATCATGTTATCGCTGTGCTAATTGCGGTTCTACTTCTGGTTGTAGCTGACTATGAATATTGAAATTATCGGCCTTGAAGAGATTAAAGAAGAAGCTCGTAATAATATTGATAAAGTTATTAGGCAGGTGCTTTCTAAAGCAATGCTAGACGATTATTTTATCAATATTTGTTTGGTAGATGAAGCTTCGATGATTGATCTTTATCAGCAGTTTAAACACGAAAAAAAAGTTACTGATGTATTATCTTTCCCTTTACCGCCTGAAGAGCGTTTGTTTGAACATACCAAGAAAATTCTTGGTGATGTAGTAATATGCGTCGCCAAAGCTGAGGAGCAAGCTGACGATTACGGTCATAGTTTAGAAGAAGAAATAGCCGTATTATGTGCCCATGGTTTATATCATTTATTAGGTTATGATCACGAAAAATCCTTGGAAGATGCCGATATACAAATGCAAGCAGAAATGTATTTACTTGAGGTAGCCGGATTTAGGCCTGAACTAAGTTTAATCGGTCGTATTTAAATATTAGAGATTATGATGCTATTTTTTGCCATATTAGAATATGCCATTTTGGCTTCGACTTTTACTATTGCTAAAGTCGCGGTTAATCATGCTGATCCTTTGTTTCTTATTGGTGTGCGTATGGTAGTTGCAGCGCCAATTATGCTGTTAATACATCAATTTCAGCGCAGCAATTCTTTTGTAATTAAAAAAAGTGATTGGCTATGGTTTATTTTGGTTAGTATTTTTCATATTTTCTTGCCCTTTATTGGTGAATTTTGGGCCTTGCAATATGTTTCGTCGGCCAAGACAGCTATTACTTATTCATTGACGCCTTTTGTTGCGGCTTTGCTAAGCTTTTTATTGCTTAAGAAAAAGATTAGCAAAGTACAGCTGCTTGGTTTAGTAATAGGTTTGTTAGGTCTTGTTCCCATTTTTGCATCTGGCGATGACTTAGCCTATTTTGCAGGAGAATTTTTATATATTTCAGTACCAGAAATAGTTTTATTATTATCAGTTATGAGTGCTAGTTATGCTTGGTTTATCGTTGCTGATCTTATGAATAAGGGCTACGGTATTTCGCTTATAAACGGTATAGCAATGCTCATCGGTGGTTTTTTTAGCTTAATTCTATGGTGGTTGGTTGGCGATCAGGATCCACTGAAGGGCTCGCTTAGTGATTTTGTTCTATGGACTGGGCTTTTAATAGTAGTAGCTAATATTATTAGTTATAATTTTTATGGTTGGCTTCTGCGCCATATATCGATAACGCTCATGAGTGCGATTGGTTTTTTATGTCCCATCTTTGCTTCGCTTTATGGTTTGTTATTACTGGATGAAAAACTTGGTTTTAGTCACCTAATAGCGCTACTAATGGTTGGCATTGGTATCTATTTGTTTTATCGAGAAGAAATACGCAAACCTGTCTTAAGTACCGGGTGAGAATATGGCGACCACTAAAACTGAAGCTCTTGTTCGCCTTAAGCAAAAAGTTCGCCGCTCGGGCTTAAAGCTTACTAAACAGCGAGAAACTATTTGTGAAGCTTTTTTTTCTAAAAGCGGTCACCGGCGTGCTGAGGAGATTTTGCTCGAAGCCCGTCAGGTGGACTCTCGCGTAAGTCTGGCAACGGTATATAGAACGCTCAAGCTTTTGCAAGAATATGGCCTTGCTGAAGGTCATAATTTTCAAGATAACCAAGCTTTATTTGAACCTATATTTGAAAATCATGCCCATCATGATCATTTGATCTGTACTTCTTGTGGCTTGATCAGCGAATTCATGGATAGCAAGATTGAGCAGTTACAAGAAAAAGTAGCCACCGCCCACGGATTTTGTATTAGTCATCATAAAATGGAACTTTATGGCCTATGCCAGCGATGTCAAAATCGTTAATTTTTTAATTTTTGGATCGAGAAGGGCTAGCTAAAGACCATTTACAGAAATCACTTACTATGCAAACACTTTTATTCTACTGAGGAGTAAAAATCATGAAGAGTTTGTATAAAAAAGTATTAATTTTTATGTTTTTTATGTCAAAATTATTGCTAAGTATGTCAAATGAACAGGTAGAAAATCCTCTTTATTTCAAGCTAGAAAAAGACAACAAAATATCTTATTTATTGGGAACCTGTCATGTGGCTACTTATTCCCAACTTCCTCGCGAACTAAGAGAGCAATTTAATTTTAATACACTTGTTACCGAAATAGATTTTCAAAACGAATTAGCTATTCAGGGTACCGAATTATATCAAAAATTTATAGAAGATCATGATTTTAAAGTTTATTCTGATGAAAGCATTTGGAATAGCTTAAATAGTAATCAAAAAGAAAAATTTATACGCTTTTTTAAGGATTTTTATTTCACACAAGATGATCGTGTTTATGATATTTATAGTATTTTTATACCTGATGAATTATTTTTATCGTTATTGGCCAGTTTTCTTCATGTTTGTGGTATTGATTTTAAGCTGTATAATAGAGCCAAAGAAAATCATAAAACAAGCTTAGGGCTTGAAAGTTTTCAAGATCGCCTTGATATAGGCTTGGGGAAGGATAATAAATTTAATTATGATAAAAATATAATAGATGCGATAAAAAAAGATGTTCCTAATTTTATTAGTCAGGCTGAAGATATATATGAGTTTTCGTTAAATTTAAATATGTTTTCTAAGACATATATTCCGGAGCTAGATAAAGTACTTTCTAAATACTGTGATGGAGAAATTACTTGTTTAATTGCACAAGAATTGCCATCGACTTTATTGCGTAATCATCGGTGGCTTTCTAAATTATTACAAACCCATGCTGATTATCCAGATGTTCTCTTCGCGGTCGGTGCACTTCATGTGTGGGGTGAACATGGAGTTATTAATCTGCTTTTAAAAGAAGGTTTTCAAATTCAGGCTTATAATTTAAAACAAAAAAATTGGGAAGAAATAAGAGGAGATTTTTTATCTCCTGATCTTGCGGATCCTGCATTTATTAAACGCCAAATTTTTGAGTTAGGAAAAGAATTATTATTGTTGTTTAAAAATGATTTACAATCTAAGCAAGAAAAAAAAGATTTTCAAGAAAATAGCATTGAGATTAAGGGATGGATTGGTAAGTTGAAAAATAGCGGTACTGATACTGCTCATTATTGTTTTGATAATGATTGTTTAGTACAAACCATCCAAGCAACGATAGATTATCTAGAGAGTCCCTTTATTAATCTTAATCCGATAAAGCGTATTCTTGCGCCATTGAATAGCGTGCATATCACTATGGATAATAGTTTTTATGCTTTTATTTATATGCATAATAATAGAGAAGAATTTGATAATTTAATTCCTGTAGAACAAATAAGAAAAACTATTGCTGAAAAAATTAAGAATGGCGGCAAAATTATTATTGATTTACCGATAAGGGGAATTATCTTAGATGAAGATAATAAGCTTAATGAGATAGTAGAGATTTTTAGTAAATATAAAGATACGATCTCTCATTTGCCAATAAAAAGAATGCAGTTATCTGAATTTATAAACCTTATGGAAATAGACCATTTGTTTTTTGGTAAAATTACCAAGAGCAGTAAAAAACTTTTATCAATTATTGCTAAGCATATAGTAAAAACTAATTTTCAAGATACAGCTATTAGTATTCTTGATAATTATCCTGAAGTGACCGAAGAAGATTTTAATGATCAGTATTTAATTGAGGATATTAACTGTAAAACTAAAATTCTACTGAAAAAATATATGGCAGATTTAGGGTTTGTGTATTTAGAAGAAGAAAATATAGATAATCCATCGCCTATTTTGCGACTAACTTTTATGTATAATACGGCGCTATAATTTTTTGACCACATAAAAACCGACCTAAAAGGTCGGTAAGTGCTGATAATAGGCTATTAATGGCAGTTGCAGGTATAACCACTGGTGATATCGTTAAAGTCATTGCCGACATAGCTGGTATTGCTATAAAAAGTTCTTGGCATACCGCCATAGTTGATATGTTGCCAAAGAGTAATTTGGCACCCTGGCAAAACGGTAAGCGACGAAACTATGTCGTTCCAAGAGTTGCCGATCCAAGGATTATTTTCGCCGTTATTTACAATATAGCTTGCACCTTCGTAATTGGCATGTTCATACATGACAGCACATGTTTGAGCAAAGCTTGATTGGCTGGTAGCCAGTATAGCAAGTATCAGTACGATATTTCTGCCTAGATTTTTCATGTTTTTATCTCCCAAAAAATCTCTGAGATCTGAGCGACTCGAGATCTCAAAAAGCCTAAACTAAGATTTTAACTAAAGTCCACCGAAATTTTACTTAAAATGGTTATGAGCAGTTGGTTATTGTTATTTTAAGCTAATATAGGCTTAATTTTTGACCTTAAATAAAAATTAATCTACAAATAATTATTATAAAAAAGGCACAATATGCGTTCTCTATGGAAAGGCAGCATAAGTTTTGGTCTCATCAATGTGCCGGTAGGAGTGGTTTCGGCATCTCGTGATCATGAGCTAAAATTCACTCTTTTACATAAAAATGACCTTTCTGAAATCCGCTATGCCCGTATTTGCAAAGAAGAAGAAAAAGAAGTGCCCTATGGTGAAATTGTTAAGGCTTTTAACCAAGAAGGGCATTATAAAATCTTATCACCCGAAGAGTTCAAGGAAGCCGAAAGCAAACAATCAAAATTGATAGAGATTGTGGCTTTTTGCGATTACAATCAGATTGACTCACTTTATTATGAGAAGCCTTATTTTTTAACCGTAGAAAAAGGCAGTGATAAAGCTTATTTCTTACTGCATAATGCTCTTTTGGAAACAGGAAAAGTCGCGGTTGTTCAATATGTTCTAAAAAATCATAATCATATTGCTATTATAAAGCCATATAAGCATTTACTAGTACTTGATCAAATGCGCTATCATAGCCAAATAAGAAATATTGATGAAATAAGTGTTACAGAAACGATAAAAATATCTCCTAAAGAACTTGATATGGCAATAAAATTAATTGATCAGCTAGGCCAAGATTTTAATGCAGCTGATTATCATGATAGCTACATAGAGAATTTACAAAAAACTATAAATAAAAAGAAAAGTGCGCATATAAAGACCAAAGAAAAAACTCAAAAAAGTGCTCAGGTATATGATCTAATGTCCTTACTTAAAGCAAGTTTGAATCAAAAGCCTAAAGCTTCTAAAAAGCGAGCAGGCACTAAGTGAGTCGCTTGGCAAGCTATAAGTCCAAGCGACAATTTGACCGCTCACCAGAGCCTAGCGCAAGGATAAAAAAGCCAAAACAAGAGTTGGTTTTTGTTATTCATAAGCATGCAGCCAGCCATTTGCATTATGATCTTCGCTTGGAGCATAGGGGCGTTCTTAAATGCTGGGCAGTGCCTAAAGGCATGCCTAAAAATGCGCAAGAAAAAAGATTGGCAATTATGACTGAAGATCATCCTTATGAATATAAGGATTTTGCCGGTATAATACCGGCGGGCAATTATGGTGCGGGAAGCGTAGAAATCTGGGATGAGGGTAGTTATTTGGTACCAGGAGCCACTTCAATCAAAGAAGCACAAGCTCTTATCACTGCTGCTCTAAAAAAAGGTCATCTTCGATTTATACTCCAAGGAAAAAGATTAGCGGGAGAATTTTCTCTCATCAGGACCGAAGGCAATAATGCGCCTAATGCATGGCTTTTATTAAAAGTAGAACGAAAAGCGGCTACAGCCATCAATAAGCCACAGCCCATGCCTAAGCAAATAAAACCAATGCTAGCCCATCTTATTGACAAGCCTTTTGATCATAAAAATTGGCTTTTTGAAATTAAATTGGATGGCTATAGAACTATTGCTTTAGTTAATACTGGAAACGTTAAATTAATATCTCGTAATAATAAATCTTTTAATACGCTTTTTCCTGATATAGTAAAAACAATTAAAAAATATATAAAAAAAGATGTTATTTTTGATGGGGAAGTGCTTGTTCTTGATGAACAAGGCCGCTCTCGATTTCAACTTCTACAAGAATATATACCTAAAGTGACAAAAAATCTTTTTTATTATGTTTTTGATCTTCTTTATTATGATGGGCAAGATTTACGAGGGCAGCCTTTAATCGAACGCAAAGAAAAGCTTGAAATGCTGCTTGCTCCTCTAAAAAATACGTCTATACGCTATAGCGATCATGTTTTGGAGCGGGGGAAAGCTTTCTTTAAGCAGGCTCAAAAACTTGCGCTCGAAGGCATTATAGCCAAAAATATTTTGAGTACTTATCAAGAAGGCAGAAGTTCGGATTGGCTAAAGATTAAAACTTCCCTTCGCCAGGAAGCTGTCATAGCGGGTTTTACCCCTCCTAAGGGTCATAGAAAGGGCATAGGCGCGCTTTTATTGGGTGTTTATGTCGATGACAAATTAAGCTATATAGGCAAAGTAGGTACCGGCTTTAGCGAGCAAGCACTCAAAGAGCTTGCTAAAAAACTTAAGACTCTTATTAGAAAAAGCAATTATTTTAGTAATCTACCCAAGAATCTTGGCGAACTTATTTTTGTAAAACCAACACTTGTTTGCGAAGTATCCTTTAGTGAATGGACAAAAGACGGCCGCATGCGTCATCCAGTATATATAGGATTGCGTGTAGATAAAGAGGCTAGCAGTGTGCATAAAGAGATATCATCCTAATGAAGCATGATGTAATATTTACTAACCGAGAAAAAATTTTTTTTAGCGAAGATGCTTATACTAAAGGCGATGTAATAGACTATTATTATTCTATAGCAAACATAATTTTGCCTCATCTTTATAATCGCCCTTTGGTTTTAAACCGGCATCCAAACGGCATCGATAAAGAAAATTTTTTTCAAAAACAAATCAATAAAAAACAAATACCCTCATGGATAAAGACCGTAAAAATAGAACATAAAGAAAGAACTGTAGAGTATTTAATGGTTCAAGATAAAGAGACGCTTTTATATGTTGCAAACTTAGGCTGCATTGAATTAAATCCCTTTCATTCGAGCGTTGCTCATCTTTTAGCACCAGATTATATGGTAATAGATATCGATCCTGAGAATATAGCTTTTAAATTTACTGTGGAGATTGCCCTTTATATACACACTCTCTTAGAAGATATTTCAGTAAGCAACTTTTGCAAGACTTCTGGGGGGCGAGGACTCCATATATATATACCTCTCGGAGCAAAATATAGTTTTGCTCAATCTCAAGAGTTTGCTCACTTGATTGCGCTTATTACGCAGATTAACTATCCAAAGCTTATTTCTTTAGAGCGTAGTCCAAATAAGAGACAGAAAAAAATTTATATAGATTTTCTTCGTAATTCGCCTCATCAAACTCTGGCTGCTGCTTATTGCTTGCGTCCAAGAAAACACGCTCCTGTATCAACGCCTTTAGTATGGGAAGAACTAAAGTCAGATCTTGATCCCCTTGAGTTTACTATTAGGAGTGTACCTTCAAGATTAAAAGAAAAGGGCGATATATTTAAACCAGTATTAGGCAAGGGAATTAATCTACCTAAAAGCTTGGCAAGATTAGAGGAGAATTTAAAATCAAATAAGTAATATTTTATTTTTAATAATTATAAAAAAGCGCTGAAATAAATTTCTTCAAGCATTGATTGTGAATCCAATAAGGGAGTTATTTATGAAATCAATCAAAATTATAGCAGCGTCTGTGTTAGCTTTCCTAAGTTTTTCTAGCTTCGCCGGTATGCTCACCGATAGTGAAGAAAATCCTGTTTATATTTACGCCCGTCGCACACATGACGATATTATAATCTCGGTGATTAAAGAAAATAAACATGACTCATGTGTTATAAGACCTGAATCGGTTTTTTTTAATAATCCAATTCATGAAGCTCAAGATGGCTCAGGCAAGCAGATACTAAGCTTAGCAATCTTTGAATATAATCATGCAGAAAACCAGTCTTGCGCCAATGAGCGCTTGGTAGAGATTTCCCTGCAAAAATATATTAATAATATAGAGAAAAATTATTCAGTAAGCGATTATAATTATATGCAAATATATTTGCAAGCTTTTACGCCGGGTGACTATGATGCAAAAATAAATAGGATCGATATTGATATTGCTCAATTAACAAAAAATAATAAATTATTTTATAAGAGTAAATTTGAAAATTCGCCTGATTTATCTTCCCCTCCCTCCGAAGAGAGCACTTTGATGGATATTATTTTGTATTCTTTTATATCGTATTTTATGAAAAATTTGATATAATTTGCTGATATATCATTGCTGTTTTGGTTGGCAAGTTTGCTTGTGAATTTTCCAATGAGCTCTTTGGCATTGTTTTTTGCAGTAGAAAGTATCTTGGCACCTGCTACATATACTTTCTGCTTTACTGATACAAAAACTGCATATCTGCTCATTACTTTGATGTCTTTCTAAGACTAGTTTAACTTCAAAGAGATGATTAAACACGTCGGAAAGATCACGATAAAGTAAGCCAACAAGGGCGTTATCAGCCAAATGCGCTCTTAATTCTATGAGCTCTTGTTTTAAATCATCATGAAATATTTGGCCTTTTGAGTTTATATAGGTAGGATCCATGGCGATCAGGGCATTTGCTGGAGGATGGCCATTATTTAGTTCTTCAAAATATGTTTTATAGTCAGAATAAAAGTGTAATTTTATTTCAGGATTGAATGCCCATATGACATTAGCAATTTGGATAGCGCGATGCATTTGGCGTAAATCGCTCGGCGTTAAAATAGATTTATTTAACCGACGATATTTTTTTATATTTTCTTCTAAGAACTCAAAATTTTCAGCAGAAAGCGCTTCATTTTCTGGATCAATAAAATATATATTTTTAATTTCTTTTCCTGCAGCTAAAAGCTCAATCAATAATTGTATTTCAAACAAAAAAGCGCCGGAAGCATAAAAAATTATATTTTCCCCAAGACCATGCTGCGATTCGGCTATAACCCGGTTGAGAAAATTGGCACGTGGACAGGTGGTTGAATCTTCTTTGCGTCCAAGAGGACAAGCAATTAGTTTAGTAGTCGATCCACATTCTGAGCTCGTAAATAAGGGGTGTATTTTATTTGAAGCTGCTACAAAATTATGCAGATCTTTATAAGTAGTCTCTTTTTGGCTTAAGAGGCTCACAAAAGTGTTGAAAATTGGGATTCGTTCTTTTTTAAATTCGGATAAATTATATCGAAAATTATGGAGCAGAGCTTCTTTTTGGTTCTCTTCCAATGCGAAATCATTTGGCTCAGTAGGATAAGCTATAGAAAAGCCTTTAGAATCAATAATATTAAATATATTAGCATTAAGGCCTAAAGCGAAAAATATGGCGAGAAATATATTTAGCTTTTTCATGAAGACTCATAGATAATTGAGCATTTAACGACGAGCAATATAACTATGGTTGTCTATAGGTCAATACACTTTCGATAGTAAGACCATCTTGCGAAATAATTTAATTTGGTTTAGTAATATTAAATTAAATGTTGTTTTTACTGTCATATTTTTATCGGTAATTATCATAATTTAATAGTAGATATAAATAAAATATTTATATCTAATAAGAAGAGATCAGATGTGAAATATGAAAAAAGAAGAAATCGTTGAGTTATCAATAAAGAAGCTTGGTAAGCATGGGGAAGGTGTGGCTTATTTGAATAAGCTCCCGATTTTTATTGATGGTGCTTTGCCCAATGAAAAAGTGAAGGCCAAAATTATACTAAAAAAGCCTTCTTATCAGCAAGCTCAACTTTTATCTATTAGTCACGAACATAAAGAGAGAATACAGCCTTTGTGTTCTAGTTTTAAAGAATGCGGTGGATGCCAGATTATGCATCTATCTTATCAGAGCCAGCTCGAAGCAAAATGGCAATTAGTTAAAGATGCTTTTAAGACGATTAATTTTGATACTATCTTGCCATGTTTGGCTTCGCCAATGCCTTTTTATTATCGAAATAAGCTTCAGCTACCGGTGACTAAAATAAACAACAAAATTTTTATGGGTTTTTATGAAAAATTCTCTCATAAAATAATACCTTATAAACAATGCTTAATACACCATAGTGCCGTAGAAGAATCTGTATTAGCTATTTATAATTTTTTACAAACATCGTCGGTTGAGCCTTATTGTGAAAATACTAAAACCGGCACGTTGCGTCATATTTTACTAAGAACAAATCAAAAAGGAGAGCAGCTTGTAGGGCTCATAACTACGGGGAGACAAAAATCTGCGCTCAAACTTTTGGCAGAGCAAATACAATCTTTAAAAAATATAATAGGTGTGGTAGAAAATAGTAATAAAAATACAACTAATACTATTTTAGGAAATAAAAATATTTTACTTACTGGTAAAAGTTTTTTACATGAAAAAATAAGCAATTTAAATTTTAAGATCTCCTTGCCATCGTTTTTTCAGGTTAATTTGTCTGCTGCCGAAATTTTATATAAGACGGCTTTGGATTTTGCTGAACTCGATAAAAATTCTATTGTTTTGGATGCCTATTGCGGTATTGGTACTTTATCGCTTATGGCAGCAAGACTTGCAAAGCAAGTTATTGGAGCAGAATGTATTGAGCAAGCAGTGCTTGATGCTGAAGAAAATGCGCGCCTAAATAAAATAACTAATGCGCAATTTGTTAAAGCAAAAATCGAAGAAAAAGTAGAATTATTTAAAAATATAAATATCGCTTTTATCAATCCACCTCGCCAAGGAGTAAATATACAAGTTATAAATGCTCTTAACGAATATGGGCCTCAACGCTTAGTTTATATTTCGTGTAATCCTCATACTCTTGCTCGTGATGCGCATATGCTTAAAGGGTATAAGTTAATAAAAATACAACCTGTCGATATGTTCCCTCAAACTATGCATATAGAATCAGTAGCTTTACTTAAGCGCGTTTAATATAAGATACGCCAATGGCCAATAATATTGTTTTTATTATACCGGGTACTATAAACGGCATAAGACCGAGATTTATTGAATTCTCAATACCAACAAAGCGAGAAAGCCAGCTAAGACCACAGGCATAGAGCATGGCCGAGCCAAGCAGATTAATAAGACTTAATTGCCAGATTTGTTTGGCTTTAAAATAATCCCGTATGCTGGTCATTACGATTACTGCTACTAAATAACCTGCTAAATAGCCCCCGGTAGGACCAAATAATTTTAATAAACCGCCAGAAAAATTAGCGAACATTGGCATGCCAGAGGCACCGAGAGCCAAAAATAACAAAACCGAACTAATAGCAGAACGTCGATCATATAAGAGTCCAAGCATCATTGCAGCGAGTGAACCCAAATTTATCGGCACCGGCTCAAGCGGAATCGATAGCTGAGACATAGCGAATAATAAAAGCGTACCCGCAAGAATTTTTATTATTTGTAGACTTAACTCTTGCTCTTCAGACCAACGAGCAACATAGCTATTTATTTGTTTCATTAAAAACTCCTACTCTGCTCGCTTAGGGTAGATTATATCAAAGGGCAAGCGGGCCTGGGCTACGCCGTCTAAGCGATAGCTATCAAGGGCTTTTAAATAAGGCTCGACCAGGGGAGCCAAGGGTTTTAAATCGGCAAGGTTTTGCTCTAAACCAAAATAACGAGCAAGTTTGGCACCAAAGCTAAAAGAGTCCGGTTGGCCTGGGGTATAAATTTCGATGGCAAGCTCTTCATCGTTGGGAATTTCACCAAGAAGGCGCAGACTATCGATTGCTTCAGAAAAACCACCCATTTCATGAACAAGTTTTCTTGCAAAAGCCTCATGCCCAAGCCATACGCGTCCTTCGGCGTGAGTTTTTACTGTTTCTTGATCGAGTTCTAAGCCACTGGCGACCGTGCTAATAAAATTTTGATAATACCAATTAACAATTTTTTGAGCTTGTTCGCGTTCAACAGGGCTCAGAGCTCTAAAAAAAGTTGGCCCAGGATTTTTAAGCGGCGAGATCTCCATGCTATTAACTCCTGTCTTTTGAGCGAGCTCTTGTGCTGAAAAATAAAGAGAAAATACACCGATAGAACCAGTAATAGTATTAGGTTTAGCAATAATATGATGAGCACCGACGGCAATCATATAGCCTGCTGATGCGGCAACATCGCTTAACGATGCAACTATTGATTTTTTCTCTTGGGCTTTAACAAGAGCTCGATTAATTTTGCTGCCAGCAATAGCACTGCCGCCGGGCGAATCGATTCTTACGACAATCCCCATAACACTAGGATCAACACTGGCGCTTTCTATAAGATCAACAATATCGTCAGCTCCGCTTAATACTCTCATAGAGGGCAGCAAAGTTGGAGTTATGCGGCCGTCGACGATTTCACCTACAATAGGAATAACCGCAATTTTTTTAGTCATGCCCCACTGATCAGATTTAAAACGACGATTTTGATAATTAACAAAAGTAGCAAGCGTGCTGTTCTCTTGGCCATTAATAGCTGAAGCGAGCTCATCTTGGTTTATAGCTCCATCAATAAGGCCCGCGTCTTTTGCAGCTTGTGCGCTAACTTCACCGCCATCAAAAATAGTTTTTAATTTATCTTGATCAATATTTCTTGTAATTGATACTTTTTCTAATAAATCACTATAAAAATTATTAAGTATATTAGATGCTATCTCAATTTCTTCTTTTTGGGGTTTTGAATTAGTTAATTGCCGAGGAGCTGTTTTATATGATCCGGCAGCTATTGCTTCAGCTTTTACGCCGACTTTAGCGAGAAGATCTGCTAAATAAACTAAAGTAGCTTGAAAGCGATGCAAAGATAGCGTGCTGTTAATATTCATAAAAATCTTATTAGCAGCAGTCGCTATATAATAATCACGCTCCGAGGGATCATGTAAATAAACTACTACGTATTTATTAGCTTCGCGCAAAGCAATAAGAGCATCACGCCATTCCTGGCTTCGAGCATCGCCAAAGGCAAAGCCTTTAAAGCTTAAAACTACGCCACCAATGCTCGGATCATTTTTGATGCGCCTCAAAAGCACTAATACCGATAAAGGATTCGTTTGTTGGCCTATAAGTTGCTCGATTATATGGCCACGCTTGCGTTCAATATTGCCTTGGCTATCGATGCTCAGCTGCACCCATAGGTCTTTTCTGGGACTAAGAGAACGCCATTCTTCTGATGAAGTTCTTATACCTCCACCTATACCATAAATACCTGCCGAATGATTAACTATGCTCTTAAGATTAAGACCTAAATGGGCAAAATTAAACTCAAGACTCGCAGAGAATACAGGATTGCTCAAACCTTCTTTGATACCGGGAATTTCTGCTGAAATACTTGCCCCAATACCGCCAAATATGCCGGTGAGGCTAAATACCGGATCGAATCGAAAACCTTGATTCCATTCAGAACTTCGAGGACTAAAGCGACCATCAAAGCCTATGCTTATCATATCGCCAAAAGGCCTAAAGGCGAGACCTGCGATTAAGCGAGGAGCCTTAAAAAAGCCATCATGGACTTCTTGATAGAGGCCGCCAATTGCCACATGAGAATTTAATCTGCTTTGCCAACCGAAGCTGAGCATGGCCTTACTGCTCGTTGCTGGTAAAAAATAATGAGTTTTTAAAAGCGAGAATCCTATTGAACTTTGCTCTGTAAGCCTAAGGGCGGTACCAAATACGCCATTTAGATCCGTGCCTAGCTGTTTTTTAGCTTCATCTTCGCTGGCTATCTGGGTATTCATGCCACCTGCCAGAGTAAGCACGTCGAAAAAATTAAGTCCTATACTCATGCCGCCGTGATGGCGGTTGCCACGTTCATTAAACTCATAAAGATAGCCAGCAGCAGTCTCGCTACCACCGAGAAATCCAAGGCCCGCCGGATTATACCATAAGGCTTGAGTACCAACGAGGCTTGCTATGCTACTTGGCGTGACAAAACGAGGATCAATAGCAGCATTCGAATACAAGTTTGCTGCACAAAACACAGCTAAAAAGCTAAATATATTTTTCATGATTGATATAAGCAGATAAGTACCGCAAAAGATTTCATCCAAATAACCTACTTAATTGGGATTTACTTTTATGAGCTCGTTAAGTTCATCTTCAGTAATCAAATGGCTATCAAGCGATTTGCGTAAAGAATCTTCTTCGACTTCTGAGAGAAGACCCTCAATAAATTTAATCCGTTCTTCTTTGGCTTTAATAAATTCGGGTTCGTTTTCGCGTTCTTTAAGCTCAGATATTATAAGTTGACGTTCTTCATGAAGTCGCTGAGCTATATTAGAATTCTCATGAACCCCTTCTTCCATGGCCATTGTTGCATAGACTTTTTGTTGCGCAGAGATTGCTCGCAATCGAGCTAAGCTACGCGACATAAAAGCCATAGCAGCGCTGCGTTGTTCCACAAGGCCCAAAGCTTTAACAAGCGGTCCCATGGTTGAGCCTTGCACCAACACTGAAAGTACCACGACGCCAAAAGTCATAGCAATAAGCTCTGGCTTACCTGCAATAGTATCGGGAATAGACAAAACTAATACCATTGAAAGGCTGCCGCGTAGCCCACCCCACCAAATAGCCGTAGCGCTTTTAAGAGTCATGGGCTGACCCATGCGCGAGAGCAAGCCAAGAGGTAAGAAAACGCTGATAGCCCTCGAAGCGATTACTGCTAAAAATGCAAATAAAATTAGCTCTGCATGCTCGACTAAAAATAATAAGTTTACTTTGAGACCGATGAGTAAAAAAACGATAGTACTAACAAAAAATGATAAATAGCGCCAAAAGCTGATTACTGCCATGCGACTCGAGGGTTCAATACGGCCGCCCTTACCCATGTTGGCAAGAAAAATGCCGGCTGTTGCCGTGGCGAGTACTCCTGAAGCATGAAAGAAATCAGCAATTAGATAGGAGCCATAGGCTGCAACGGTAGTAATAGCGATAGTAATCAAAGGATCTTTAGCAAAGGGCATTATAAAGTTGGCAAATGCTCCAACTACTGCTCCTAACAATATACCAAATAGAGCTTCAGTAACAAAGAGTGAAAAGCCATCAACAAAACTAAAGACGCCAGAAGTGAGAGCCGCAAGCACTACCGTATACATTACAATGGCAGTACCATCGTTAAATAGACTTTCTCCTTCCAAAACAATAGCAAGTTTTCGTTTAACGCCAAGCTGCCTAAATAAAGCGATCACCGCAATGGGATCTGTTGCTGCAATGATCGTTCCAAAGAGTAAATAATGCATGAAAGTCATGCCTGATTGAATGCGAAAAGTGGAAACTTCCACAACTAATACAGCCGCTGTTGCTAAGGCGGTTAAGATTACTCCGGGTGCAGCGAGAGTAGCGATGGTGGGGGCAAATTTTTTGAGTTCATAAAAAGGAAAATGAATAGCTGCTTCGAATAAGAGCACTGGCAAAAAAACACCCATTAATAAACTTTGAGTAAGTTCGATATTAGGTACGAGGCCTATGAAAGACAAACCAATGCCCACGAGCATCAATAAAACCGTATATGGCAAACGCGCACGGTGAGAGATAATGCCTACAATAGTTGCTACTACTAAAAGAGCAACCATCGGTTCGACCATCGAAGATTGAGATTGGGCACTAGCGCTCACATGATCCATTGTTTGCAGCCTGTTGGTCGGGAAAATCATGGAAAAAACACAATAATACCTAGATATTATGGGCTAAAAACTTGAGCACAAGTGGTTGCTTGATTTTTTTACAATTAAAGATCAGATCAGCTTGCTATTGAACATCGGCTTATTTTGCTCCACTGCGATCGTGACTATAAACAAATTAAATTAGTCAGGCCTGAGTTAAAATTAGAGTAGATAAAGTATCAATAATCTTGATGGTTAATCCTTGTTTTATCTATAGATAATTTTTCCCAATAAAATCTTTTAATTTGCTAAATATAAGATATTTATGAAGTATTTTTTGGTGCTTGATAGATTGTTTGTTTGTGTTATATTTTTTATGAATATTATGAATATATTGAGTAATAATATTTAATTTTTTATTGCGGGTTTTATAGTGAATAAATTATTTTTGTTTTTATTATTTTATTGGTCATCAGGGGGTGCATGGTCAATGGATACCGAGCAATCGGTTAAGCGTGAACTTCATATTTTTTGGACTTCCGGAGTAAGTGATAGTTCAAGTGCTTATATAGAAGATCGCAGCTTTCCGATTGGGGGACAAAATATTGCTTATTTAGTGCCATTTGCTATTGAAAGCCTTTTAGATGAACGTAATGATTTTATTCTTAGAATAATTGTCGATGATTTAGTTCTTGCCGCCAAAGAAAATCATGAAATTTTAGTTAAATTGCCTCTAAAATTTCCTGGGCGCATCCAGATAACAAAGATTGATGAGCTTAAGAAAAATTTGACTACTATGCTTATAAGTCTAGGAATCGAAGATGAGTATCCAGGAAGCTTAGCGCTGCTTAATAAGCTACTTGAGCAGGCCACTAAGGGTAATCCATCAATCGCGAGTGATATTTATAGAATATTTGGGGTATACTATGGATATCCACGTAATACTGATAGCTTGGATAAAAAAATTATAAGTTATGGTGATATTATAGTTAAAAATATATTAATTAGCGAACAGTCTAAATTAGAATTTATTAATAATCTTTTTCAAGATAGTATGGAAGAAAAGCTTCTGTTTTATGTACATGGCTATCATGGTCTTCCAGCTACAGAAATAATGAATGATGTTTTGAAAGTAGAGTTTTCTCAACCTGAGCAATATAGAAACTTTTTTTGTTATTGCTTAAATATTTTGCAAAATTCGCTTGATGGTAATCTTTCTATGGTAATTTTTCTGTCTGAGCTAATTACTATTGCTGATGAGTTTTCTAATGAACAAAAAATTAATAGCTTATATTTGTATAACAACTTAAAAAATCGTCGTCTATTTAGAGCATGGTCCCCTATGGTTATTATAGAGCAAACCGGACCAGGTGTTTCGACTAATATTGTAAATAAATATCTTTATGAAAAGGATATGTTTTTAATAAAACAATTTTTTAGTCATGCTGCTTCAGAGCAAACGTGGGCTCCGGACTATAGGGCCTGGAATTATTTTTTACAGTTACGTGAAGATTGTTATGATTTAGTGGGAAATCTTCATGAATTGCATATCATGATTTCCGATGCCATTTTTCTTAGGAAGCTTGGAAATCAGCATATATTTTTAGATGAAATAAGATCTCAAATTAGAACAGCATTTTTATCTAATAAATATACTATGGAAGCTTTATTTGATCCTGATTTATTGACGCCAACTGATCTTGCTTTAAATGAGCCCGAGTTAGAATGGATAATGCCGTACTTAATAGAACTAGAAGATGCTCTTATTAAGGCTGGCATAAAAGATTAAGCGAGTTTTATTTTAGACATTAAATCTAAAATGCATCACATCGCCGTCTTGTACGATATATTCTTTGCCTTCAGTACGTACTTTACCGGCGGCTTTAGCTTTAGCTTCGCCTTGATAGCTAATAAAATCATCACAGGAAATAACTTCAGCTTTGATAAAGCCGCGTTCAAAATCGCTATGAATTACGCCAGCAGCTACGGGGGCTTTGCTGCCTTTATGGAAAGTCCAAGCACGCACTTCTTTGACACCAGCAGTAAAATAGGTGCATAAATCGAGCAAGTAATAAGCTTTTTTAATAACGCGTTCGAGGCCGGCAGATTCAAGATGAAGATCAGCCAAGAAAGCTTGGCGGTCTTCTGGGCTTAGATCTTTAAGTTCTTCTTCAATTTTGGCACAAATGCTTACTACTTCATCACCGCGAAGGCTGGCAAATTCTTTAAGTTTTTTAACATAAGAATTATCTTCTTTGAGACCTTCTTCTGAAACGTTAGCAATAAAAAGCGTGGGTTTGCTGGTAATCAAGCATAACTCGCTCAGGGCGTTTTTAAGCTCATCATCGGTATTGTCATAAATAAAAGTACGAGCGAGTTTGCCCTCGTGTAAGTGCTTAAGCAAAGCTTCTAAAATAGGGGCTACTTTTTTAGCGAGTTTATCTTGTCCACGGGCATTTTTAAGGGCTTTATGTACTTGTTTCTCGACCGTATCAATATCTTTTAGGATTAATTCAGTTTCGATAATCTCAACGTCATGTAGTGGGTCAATTTTACCTTCTACATGGATAATATTGGGGTCTTCAAAACAACGCACCATATGACAAATGGCATTGGTTTCTCTAATATGGCTTAAGAATTTATTACCTAAGCCTTCACCAAGACTTGCGCCTTTAACTAAGCCGGCAATATCAACAAAAGAAACAACGGCAGGCACAATACGTTCAGGATTAACTATTTTGCTTAAAGCGCTCAAACGTTCATCCGGAACGCTCACTATACCAACGTTAGGATCGATAGTACAAAAGGGATAATTAGCAGCCTCGGCTTTAGCAGCCGTTAGACAGTTAAACAAAGTACTTTTTCCCACATTAGGCAGGCCGACAATGCCACAGCTTAAACTCATTACTTACTCCATTAATAGCAAATCTTGCTTTAGAGCTATTTATGTAAGCTCGCAATCACCTAAGTTGAGCTGAGTGGGTTTACTTGGCTTTGTTTCAAGCTTGGGAGCAGCCTGTTTAAAACTCTCAAAAGCTTGCTGTACATGCACTGATACGATTTTACTCATACCGGCATCTTCCATGGTTACACCATAGAGCTGATCAGCAGATTCCATGGTTTTTCGATTGTGAGTGATAACAATAAACTGAGAAAGCTCGGACATTTCTCGAATGAGCTGACTAAATCTTGAGACGTTTGCTTCATCCAAAGGCGCGTCGACTTCGTCAAGTAAGCAAAAAGGCGAGGGTTTAATCAGGAAAATAGCCATTATAAGGCTAATAGCGGTCAAAGCTTTTTCACCACCGCTCATAAGCTCAATGCTGCCAATATTCTTTCCTGGTGGTTTAGCCATAATATCCACGCCACAGCTAAGCAGGTCTTCATTATCGGTAAGTACAAGCTCAGCTTTCCCACCATTAAATAACCTTGGAAATACTTGGCTAAACTGCTTATTTATATTTAAAAAAGCTTCGTTGAATCTTAGTGCCGTAGTTTTATTTATTTTTTTAATAGCATTTTCTAATTGGCTAAGAGCTTGTTCCAAGTCACTGATTTGATTGTCTAAAAAATCTTTGCGTGCTTTAAATTCGTTATATTCTTGATCAGCATTTTCGTTGACGGAGCCTAGACGCTCTAAAGTTCGTTTAAGTTCTTCAAGCTCTCTTTTAGCCGTATTTGGATTGAGAGGCTGATGATGATAATCGCTTAGCTGATGAGATAAAATGGCCTGATACCGCTCAAAAATGCGTTCATTAAGCGTTTTTAACTCATGTTCAAGCTTAGTAGCCAGAAGCTCGCGCTCATGACTTTGTTTTTGTATAGTGGCTTTTTGTAGATTTTGCTGAGCAAGATTAAGCTCGAGCTCATTTTTCTTCCTACCAAGCTCGGTGCAGCTTGTGATAAGACCAGCTAGATGGTGTTCGCATTGCTTAATTTCTCGCTCTAAGTTTTCAATTTTTTTGTCGGTTTGCCTAATACTTTCTTTGAGCTTGAGCTCATCGTTATTTTTATTAATCACTTCGTCGGAGAGTATTTCTTGTTGAGCTAAAATATGATCTTTCGCTTTCAATGCTTGATCACAAGCTTTTTTTAGACTGGAAAATTTCTCTTGGCAACTTGCCTGACTAAGTTCAAGCTCACGTAGCTGGCTTTGATATTGCTCGTAGCCATACTCGGTTGCTACGCGCTCTTTTTTAATATTTTCGAGTGAAGCTTCGAGTAATCTATGTTCGTTGAGCGCCTCTGCCCAGGAAGTTTGTAGTGAACTTTTTTTATCGTCGTTATTAAGAGCAGTAGCTTTAAGGGCCAAGAGTTTATCGTTTAAGCGACTAAGATCGATTTTTAAGCGTTCTAGATCGCGTGTTTTTTGCTTGAGACTTTCGTCGAGCCGAATCAAACCAAGGCTTAATGGCTTAAGTTCTTGATTTATAATATTTTTTTGTTCAACAGTATTAATTAAATTTTCTTTATTAGTTTTTATGAGTAATTCTTGATTTTCTCGCTCAGTAAGTAAAACACTAAGCTTTTGTTCTAAAGCTATTTGTTCATTTTTTCTTTGTAATACACCCTGATTATTGGCTGCCCCAAGAATGCTTGCTTGGCCATCGGGTCTTAAGAGCTCGCCCGCGGGTGTTACAATAAAAGCTTGCGCTAGCCGAGCAGCCGACCAATGATCAAGAGCGCTATTTAAATCTTCAGCTATGAAATAGCGGGATAATTTACTATGAAGACTAGGATTATTTTTTATAATTATTATATCGCTTAAATTTTTTAGACCTAGCGGTTTGCTTGGATTAGCTGCATCTTGATCTTCTAAGATATAAAAATTAGTAGTAGATGATGATTTGTTATGTAGTATTTGTACGGCTTTTTTTAAATCTTCTTTTTTGGCGAGCAAGCCGGTATCAAGTAGATGACTGATGCATTTTTCTACAAGTTTTTCTTGGCCTGGCAAAACACTTACTGCGTCGGCCACTACTCCTTTTAGAATATCCCGTTCTTTAGATGATAAAATAGTTGAAATACCACTATCACTCCATTCGAGCTTAGCATCGATTTCTTTAATAGAATTTAAGCGCGATGAAGTTTGGCGCAAATTATCAAGTATAATTTCTAGTTGTTTACTCAACTCATGACGATTTTTTTCAAGAACGCTTATAGTTTGCTCTTCTTTTAGCAAATCAGCTTTTAAAAGCGTTTCGCGATCTTGGCCTAATTTATACTCCTGATCGAGAGCTTTATGGCGTTCGCTTAATTCTGAGCAATCGCTGGTTTTTTGATTTAGTTCTTGTTCAAGAGTTTTCATGCTTTGAATGCGTTCATATTCTTGATGATCAAGAGCTTGAATTTGAGCTTGCATACGAGCTGCATTAGCCGCAGTACTTACTAATTTAGCTTGAGTATCGCGTTCGGCCAGTAAATTTTGCTGGCGGGCGTTAATTACTTCACTGCCGTTGGATTTTTTTTCAGCAATAAGTTTATTTAAATTATTAAGTAAAAGTATGCTTTCTTGGTGCTGAGTTTCAAAATTTGCTATATCTTTACTTAGTTCAGCTTCTCGCTTGCTAAGATCCTGAGTTTGATTCTCTACTCGTCCAATAAAAGCCTGATTATCAGTTAATGCCTGTTTGGTATAGGCCAAATCTTTTTCAAGAAGGGCCGCAGAATTTCTATGCTGAGCGAGCAAGTCTTCTAGAACACGTTTTTGTTCATTTTGATGTGAATATTCGGCTAAGATTTGAGAAAAACTATGTTCGATTACAGCGATCTCACGATTAAGCTCGGTATTTTTAATATCTTCTTTTGCTTTTAGACTCAAAAGATAATTTTGCTCTGCTAAGATAGCCAAATACTGATGTGAGGCTATATGGAAATCAAGATTTCTAATATTAGCTTTATGAATATTAACTCGATCGAGTTTTTCTTTATCACGCAATAAAGCAGTTACTCGTTTATCGATTTCATTACGTATATCGATAATTCTATTAAGATTTGCCCTGGTTGTTTCCATGCGTCGTTCAGCAGCGGCTTTTTTAGATTTATATTTAGTAATCCCGGCAGCTTCTTCAATAATAGCGCGCCGATCTTGAGGTTTTGCTGAGATAACTTCGTTGACGCGGCCTTGTTCAATAATCGAATAGGCTTTGGTGCCTACGCCAGTGCCCATAAAAAATTCAGAAATGTCTTTTAGACGAGCTTTTTGGCGGTTAATTTCATATTCAGATTCACCACTTTTATAAAGACGGCGTGTGATTTGAATTTCACTATAATGATTATAATCAAGAGGCGCATCTTGCTGGTCATTGTCGATAGTTAAGCTAACCTCAGCAAAACCTAAAGCGGCTTTTTTTTCGCTTCCGCAAAAGATAATATCTTGCATATTGCCGCCTCTAAGATGTCGAGCGTTTTGCTCACCCATCACCCAGCGCAAGGCGTCAACTACGTTAGATTTACCACAACCGTTTGGTCCTACTATGCCTGTTAGTCCCTCGCCAAAATTGAGAGACTGACGGTTTGCAAAAGACTTAAAGCCAAAAATTTCTAGTTTTTTAATACGCATAGGGCTCGACTCTCTGGTAGCTTCGAGTCTTATTATGGGCTGCTAAAAGAGTTTAGCCAAGCATTCATCTTCAGCAATAAAATCTTCAGTTAAGACTTGATCAAGTTTATTAGCAAGCTTAATCAGGCCCCGGGCTTCTTTTGAGCGTTTTTGCTGAGCTAATAAAGAAGCTAATGCAAGGATTGCATCAAGGTTTTTGGGATTAAGTTTGATAGCCTGATTTAAATTTTTCTCTGCTTCTTCTATAAAGCCCTGTTCTAAATAACAATTTCCTAGGTGCCAAAAGGCTTCATCGTTTTGGGGCTGGGCTTTTATAACTAAGCTAAGCTCTTTTATTGCCCGGATCTTTTTACCTAGTGCCAAGAGTGACAGACTCAAATGATAACGAATGTCAGGGTCATAGTCGCTTTGGGTGAGTGCTATTTCGAATTGAGCAATAGCAGCTTCATGCTTATCTTCGCCAGCTAGGCATAGCCCAAGATTAAAACGAGATTCGTAAAAATCAGGTTCGATCTTAAAGGCAGTTTTAAAACACGTGCTAGCTAATTGACTTGCATGATTAGATAAAAAACAACCCAAGTTATGCATGGCACAAGGATTGTCAGGCTCGAGCGAGAGAGCTTTAGTATAGGAAATAAGAGCACCTAAAAAATTACCTTTGTCGACATATACTGTACCAAGATTGTCGTAGCCCTGAGCTGAATTAGGCGCGTTTAGTATAGCTTTGTTAAACTCATTGATCGCTTCGTCGAGCCAACCGCGACTTGCTAATTCAATGCCGCGTGAATTATGTAGATCAGAACGAGCTGAATTATCTAATTGATCACGATTAGTTGACATTTTAGCACCTCTTTAAAAGGTGATCCTGTCATTTTCCACTGCTTTTGCAACTCCCTCATCCATGTCTTCAGCTTTTCCTAAAACTGAGGAGAAGATAGTTATTAAAATGCTTATTATTGGTACTGCAATAAGTGCACCTATTATGCCGTAAAAATGCTTTCCTGCTAAAAGTGCTAATATAATTAATACTGGATGTATTTTTGCTGAAATACCCAATATTTTAGGGTTTAAGAAATTAGCCTCTAAAGCATGTATTAATATGATCCAGATAAGCCCTCCTAAGGCAGTCATAGGTGAAATAGTAAGACCGACTAAGACTATAGGGACTGTGCTGATAATACTGCCAAAGATGGGAACAATACTAAAAATTCCAGCAATTGTGGCAAGAATAAAGGCAAATTTTATACGAAATATTAATAAACCAATAAGGGTCAAAATAGCATTTATTAGACAAATAGTAAGCTGTCCTCTTACTACACCAGAAAGCCTTTGATCAAGACGTACAAGTAGGGTATTAAACTTATCTCGATCGTTTAATGGTACTAAAGTAAAAGCAAAGCGTTTGATCGAGTCTGTATCAACTAAGAGAAAGCCCGTAATCATTAGGACGAGCAGGGTCATAAATAAAAACGATACAAATTCTGACAATAGATGTTGGGCACTTGATACTATATTTTTTGCCTGAGATTTTAAGTATAATACTATATCGTTTATGAGCTCATGTGAGATTCTAACCAGATCAAGTGAGATCCAGCTGGGTCGATGAGGCAGGCTGGGAGAAAGATTTGGTTCACTAATAGGAGCAATAATCTCAACGGGAAGCTGATAGTCACGAAAAAACTGTTCAACAGTTTTGCCAAATTCATTAATTGCATGATCATCGATAGAATTAATCAAAATAGTAGCATCTTTGACAAGTCTAATTACCTCACGATAAAACTGAGGTAGAAAAAAAGTACAAAAAATAACTATTCCCAAAGCAAAAACAAGATAAATAATTAAGACCGAGAGTCCCCGGGGAAGAGGTCGTCCTTTGATCTTAATTCTAGCGAGTCGCGATACAAGAGGATGAATGACATAAGCGAGCAAAGAAGCCAAAACAAAAGGTAAGAGAACCGAACGAATTAAAAAAATACCCGCGGCAATAGCTATCCATAAACTTATAAGCATAGCTCGATGGCGAAAAGTTTTTTTAGAAAAATCAATAAGCTGGGGCACGAGTATTTCTCCACCTAAGATAATTACTGTTGCTAAATTTGATTGATTATAGCACCTAAGCTTAGTTGTCCAAATATGGGAATATTAGATGCTGGCACTTATAAAATGGCTGATAATTATCGGGCTTCTAGGAAGCTTATGGTTGGTCTATGATGTTTATAGCGATATGAGCGAAAGCGAGCAGAAAACTGTGCGTGAAGAATTTATTAAAAGAAAGACTAACTTATATGAGCGTGCTAAAACTTATGTACATGAACTGCTTGATTAGCTTTCAGTAATAGTTTTTAGAATCCCTAAGATATGTTCATCAGGCTTGAAATTAGCTACCATAACGGCGTTGCTATGAGCTATAGTTCCGGAAAAATTCAAAGGACGACCATCAATAAAAGCCATTACGCCACCTCGAGCTGCTAAAATAGCAGCTGGTGCGCAGGTATCCCACATTTTTAGTCGCATGGACCAACATATATAAAAATCTGCTTTCTTATCTAAAACCATCATAGCTTTAAGACCGATCGAGCTTGCTCGAAGAATCTGTGAGGGGGCTAAGAGCTGAATTAACTGAGTTTGTTTGCGCGAACGTGAGTTAGGGGAAACTACTAAACGAATTGACTCAGGTTTCTTGGAAATAAGCCGTTTATTGCGGCTGTCGCTACTCCACATGGTATTCGTTGAAGGATGAAAAATCACTCCTAAAACCGGTTTATTGTTAACAACAAGGCCTATCATAATCACAAAATCAGAGCCGCCAATTACATAATCAGCAGTGCCATCGATAGGATCAATAAACCATACGCGGCGAGTATTAGAATCAAAAGCTTCGCCTTGATAGCTTTCTTCGCTAATAAATAAATCTTTGGGAAAATGTTTTTTAAGTTCGCTGCAAATAAATAAATCGACAGCCAGGTCTGCATCAGACACTGGCCCTTCTCCTGCAGGCTTATGACGTATGTTCAAATCATGCTGCATAGATTTGGCCATCATTCCAGCTCTACGAGCGAGATTCTCTGCGATGGCTAGTTCTGTCGATAGATTCACGTGCGTTAAAGAGAGGCGATGTTGTTGGCTAGATAGTGCGCCACACCACCAGAGTTTGGCTTCATCCCTTCATGGCCTTTTTGCCAACCAGCTGGACATACTTCGCCATGCTTTTCCGTAAACTGCAGTGCATCAATAACTCTTAGGGTCTCATCAACATTGCGACCAATAGGAAGATCGTTTAAAGTTGCATGCCTAATAATACCGGCTTTATCGATAATAAAAGTACCTCTAAGAGCTACAGCATCGTTGATTAACACACCATAGTCACGAGAGATTTCTTTAGTAAGATCGGAAACAAGTGGAAATTCAACTGGTCCAATACCGCCTTTTTCTACCGGGGTATTGCGCCAGGCCAAGTGAGTGAACTTTGAGTCAATCGATACGCCAATAATTTCGGTATTGCGATCAGCAAAAGCTTTAGCGCGTTTAGAAAAAGCAATGATTTCCGAAGGACAAACAAAAGTAAAATCAAGGGGATAAAAAAACAGAGCCACATATTTTTTATCGCGAAAGCTTGAGAGGGTGATCTCTTGGAAGTCACCGTTTTTCAAAACTGCATCGGCACTAAAATCAGGGGCAGGTTTTTGGATCAGGGTATACATAAGAACTCCTAAATGCATTAGTTAATAACCCTTAACAAAAAGCCTGTGCCAGTGCTAGGGGTATCACTAAGCTAAAAGGAGCTCTTATGACCGCTAACTTAGCAGAAATCTTAGGGTTTTTAGTTTCTTGTCCAACGGTTTCTTATTCATCGAATTTAGCTATTATTGATTTTTTAGATGATTTTTTTGCTCATCTTGGCTTTAAGAATAGCCGCATAGCTCATCCTAACGATCCTAAGCGTTCAAACTTACTATGCCAAGTTGGCCCAGATTATCCTGGTGGTCTCATGCTTTCAGGCCATACGGACGTAGTTCCTATAGAGGGTCAAGATTGGTCAAGCGATCCTTTTGAGCTTATAGAAAAAAATGGCTGCTATTTTGGTCGTGGTACTACGGATATGAAAGGCTTTATTGCGGCAGTTTGCTGCGCGGTGAGTCAGCTTAATCTTAACAAACTTACTAAGCCACTCTCGCTTTTATGGACCTATGACGAAGAGATAGGCTGTCAGGGATCAGCAATAGCAGCTCCTTTGCTTAAAAATTATTTTAAATATCTTCCCGAGGTAGCTCTTATTGGAGAGCCTACTGATTTTACTATTTTGCGTATGCATTCAGGCCATGTAAGCCTTAAAATTATCGCCAAAGGCAAAGGGGCTCATAGTTCAAACCCGAGCCTAGGTATTTCTGCCATTAAGGCCCTTAATCGAGTGCTTAATGCAGTTTTTAAGCTCGAAGAAGAGCTTGCCCAAGAAACACCGCGAGTCAATCTTAACGTTGGTCAAATAATTGGTGGAAGTGCCGTTAATATTATTCCCGACGAGGCCACGGCAATCATAGGTTTTCGTCCTTTACCAACGAGCTCTATTAAAGATTTATTTAGCCGTATAGAGCAAGCTGCACTTAAGCCCTCTCAAGAGTTTGGTGTTAAAATTAGTGTAATTCTTGAGCAGAGCTCACCGCCTATGCTTACGCCGGCTGATACCAAATTAGAAAAAATTTTAAAGATCTATGCGCGACCGAGTGAACAGATAGCAGCTGCTTTTTCTACCGATGGCGGCAATCTTTGCGAGCATAATATTCCTTGTCTAATCTTTGGCCCGGGTACAATCAATATTGCTCATCAGGCTAACGAATATATAAATAAAGCCGATTTACAGCAAGCAGTAGATAAGCTTCGCAATGTTATCGTCGACTATTTGTTTTAGGAGAGTTGATGGTAAAAGCAAAAACTAAAATAGGAGAAAAAAAATGAATTTTTTAAAAATTATTGGGATGCTCTGTATAGTTAATATAGTAAATGCGGCTGATTATATGCATGACAAATCTGATACTTATTGGTCTGCCACGTTGGAGCGTTTAGATGAACAAACTTTGGTTATTTATTCTTTTAGTAACCATAAAAAACAAAATCCTAAAGCTTTTGTAGATTATTGTAAACAAAAAAATTCTGTAATAATAGGTCTTTCAGAAGATATTTATCCTACAAGAAAAGAATATTCTAATGAAAGAAATAGAGAATATGGTTTTGATGATTTAGAAGATATCAATGGGATATTTAATACTATCCATGAGAAAATTGGAAAAGATATAGAAAACATATACAAGACTCATTTTTTAGGATTCAGAAAAGGTATTATTTATACTTCTCTTAATAGAGAGAGCTATGGCGAGACGATTAAACAATTTATTAATTATAATATGGAATATTTGCGAGAACGTGGTCTTAATAAGATTGTAATACTCGAGCATGATATTAATATATATAATAACAACTATGCTGAATTAGAGTTACTTGATTTTGATACGCATGTTTCTAAAATCTAATTTGACATCTTTGCTGCACTGGCAGAATTTGAGCATGAGCTTGTTTCAGAGCGCACTAAAGCAGGCCTCTCTTCAACCAGAGCTCGAAGAAAAAAGGGCGGGGCACCTTTTAAGATGACCTGGTCAAAGCTTCGCTTGGTTCAGGCTGCGATGGGTAAACGGCAGACCCATATGCAGTCTCTCTATAAGGAGTTTCGTATTAGCCGTCAAACACTTTATCGACACCTAGGATCCGATGGAAATTTCCGTGATGACGGGATGAAGCTTTTAAGTTAAATTAGGTCAACTTCAATTCCCAGAGATATATTGGCCATTTGATTAGTCAACGATGATTCGAATGTATGGTGATGAACTTTTAGGAAACTACAACAGACCATGGTTATTGGCTCTGAGGCATTTACAACGTTTAGATGCCAAAATACATAGTATTAATATAATATTTTGCGTGAAGAATGAAATTTATAAACAATAATGTCGTCTTGGCACTACTAATGACCTTTTCGACAATCCTTAATTGCATGAATGAAATTACGTCGACCCCTTACGCTTTTCCTACTATAGATAATTTGCCGAAACTTGTAGATCGATTTGAAGAACTAAACACTCTCCTTAGTATCAATGGCGAAAGAGACTTCTATCAACCTCTAAATCTTGAAGCTTTATTAACAGAAGTTGTTGAAAAGCAAAGAAGTGACCAGCTGCCTTTAATTGTGGAATGGGCGCAACTCTATGGGAACATTCTTTACCTTAAAAGCCCAGTAGCGTTGGAGGGAGATGATAGTGTATTTTTAGAATATACTTCGTATTTTGCTGAAAATAACGCAATATATAAAAAAGAGCAGATAGAGACACTCAATGATATGTATGCCTTGCTTAAGGCAAAGCTTGATGATGATAAAAAAATCAATCGCTTGAAAAGCATAATTTTGGGAATTTCTGCGGTTAGCTTTATTCACATACAACCACTTCTCTCTGGTTCAAAAGCTTTGTTTTTATTCCAAGGTAGGCATGTGTTTCCAGCTGATGTTGATGCGAGTATTAATTGCCGACATATAGCTGAGAAATTGTCTGTTTATTCTAATAAACTAGACAGCGTTTTTTGCGATGTTTCTTTAACAAATGGTCATCGCTTTAATATTTTTCTTGATGAAGATTTTGTCATGATATGTGATGGATATGCCTTTTCTGTAATGATTATCGATGCATCAATAGATGAACATAAATCTACTGTTGTTCTTTTGTCTTTGGGTCGACTTTCTTTTAATCAGTTGGGATGCTGGGACTCTGATAGCTCATTAATTGTGAAATTACCTGAAGAACGCGAAATGGTGAGATCATATAAGGCATTATCAGATATAGGGGAAGCTTTATTTCTTTCTAATGATGGAAAAATAATTAATCTAGCAGATAATCAATCGATGAATTCTTTGACTAGATTTTTGGTCGATTTTAGATTTCCTTCAGTAAGTGATAATATCATAAAATCGCCTCAGTATGAAATGATTTTTATTAGATTATTTATGATGGGAATAGATTTTGATTGGTATAAGCTCTTTTTTGAGCCTTGGTTAGGGAGTTGGGAATTGTCACTTTTATATGATATTTTGCGGGTTTTTAGTAGCTGTTTAAGTGAGGAACCAGTTGTAGTAAAAGGTAAAATAATAGTAAAAATTAAATCGTTTAAAGTTGATGATTTCAGGAAAAAGGTGGCCGAAAATGAGTGTTCATTTGAAAAAGTTAAGCACCTGTTTAAGGTAGTCTTTCCCGAGGCCAGCAATATCTTTTATGATGCGTGTTTTGAAGGCGATGCTGAAAAAGTACGCAGATTACTTACAGAGGAGTATGCTAATCCTAATTCATTAAACAATAGGCGTAAGCAGCACCCATTGTATGTGGCATGTAAACGAGGATTTATAGAAATAGTAAAACTGTTGTTAGTACATGGGGCTGATCCCAACCAGCCAATTAAAGGAAATATTTACCCCCTTGAAGCTTCTATAGAACGTGGTGACTATGAAATAGTCAAAATTTTGCTAGATTATAGAGCTGATTTAAATATTATATGTAAAGAATACCTTGATCTTTTGAATGCTAAATGGCCCGAAATGAAAAGAATGTTACCCTCAACTCTCGATTAGCGTAGGGCTGATAGAAGTATCGCTCCTTGGTTTATCGATAATGCTGTACTTTCCAGCACATTGGGATCCTAAGCTTAGAATTCCACGTGGACAAGTTGTCGCG